>JAABUK010000159.1_pt1 | contig 72388 bp, 72 predicted proteins | sample 5559141 | NCBI WGS metagenome assembly JAABUK01 (sample SAMN10711869, study PRJNA513367) | rock metagenome | isolation source: Antarctica rocks | place: Antarctica: Victoria Land, Pudding Butte nord | collected 2016-01-03 | reverse complement strand
AGTGCTCTGCAGGCCCCCGAGCACCTCGGCGTTGCCGCCAGCACACCGACGGCGGAGGAGAGCGGACGGCGACAAACCCCACCCACAACCCCCACCCCGCGCCACGAAAACCTGCGTCGGAACCGTTCTCGTCGTGCGGGGAAGTGTCAGCTCTCGTTTGGGTCGCTAGCGAGTGTCGGTCCGGTGGAGATGAGCCGCCACCCCAAGTCCAGGGCGTCCAGCTCGAGCAGGTGATTGTTCTTGCGCTGCCAGGTGCCGTCCTTCAGGTCGATCCGCAACTGAGTCATGCCTCGGGTCAGTACCTGCGGGTCGAGCAGCTGCAGGCCTGACATCGACTGCCGCACAGCGGGGTCCTGGTAGGCCTGCGGTCGTCGCCAGAACGCGGCCAGGAAGCCGTCGGTGCAGTCCCAGGGCACCGGCAGCGTTCGCACCTTGACGTCCTCTCCGAGGGCGGCGGCGACCTGTTGCACGCTCGGGATCTTCAACTCAAGCTCCGCGATCTCTGGCAGGTAGTCCCGGACCAGCCAGAAGCCGCTGTGAAACGACTCCGGGTCGAAGTGCAGGACGACGACCCGGTTGGCGACGCGCTGCATCTCGCGTAGCCCGGCCGCCCAGTCCCGCCAGTGATGGAGCGTCACCAACGCCATCGCCACGCCGAAACGGCCGTCGGCCAGAGGGAGATTCTCGGCGGCCGCCTGCAGCACGGGTGTTCCTCCGGCGGGCCGCTGGGCGATCATGGTCCTGGACGGCTCGACTGCAACCACATAGCGGTCCGGCGGCTCGTACGAACCCGTACCCGCGCCCACGTTGAGCACGGACCGGGACGTTCCCAGGGCCGCATCGACCGCGGCCTGCCAACGAGGGTCCGGCCGCCGACCCTGTGCGTAGTCCACACCGATGCGGTCGTACACCGCTTCAGGCACGCCTCATCGTTCCACGGCGGCCGCAGCACATGCGAGAGCCCCGGCTCCAACCGCGATCTGTACGTCTCCGTCCCCGTAGAGCGATCCCTCCGCGCGACAGGCCCGGCGGCTCAGTAGACGTCACGTCGATGGCCAACGCGCAGCGCCAGGACGGTCAGGGTGTTGTCGATGAACTGGGCCAGGATGCGGTAGTCGCCCACTCGGTAGCGCCAGACGCCGGCGTGGTTCGCCGTCAATCCCTTCCCGCGCTGCCGAGGGTCGTCGAGACTTTCGACGTCGTGCAGGTACGCCAGTACGCGCTGCTGCACGGCGCGATCAAGCTTCTTGAACTCGCGGTCGAACTGGTCGGTGGTCTCAACGCTCCACCGGGACGTCACCTGTCGATCTCGGCCTCAAGCGCGGCGAGCGGGCGGCTACGCCGACCCCCGACCCCGAAGGCATCGATCGCGGCATCGGCGGCGAAGGCGTCTTCGAGGTCTGTCAGGTACTCATGAAGGGCTGTCTTGACGTAGAAGCTCTTCGAGCGCCCGGTGCGGCGGGCGAGCCTGTCGAGTCGTTCTTCCTCGTCCTCGGTCAGCCGGATCGAGATCGTCATGAGGTACCCCTGCCGTCAGCGTAAGACATGTTTACACAGCGTACGTCATCGGAGCCGAGCAGCGCCGAACAGTCGTCCGGTAACCGATCGGCGAGGGGGCACGTCGGGCGTTCATCCCCTGAGCTTGGCGAGCCCGTCGGGCAGCGTGCATCGGGGCGCATTAGAACGAGAGTGGGTGGAGACTGCTCTCACGGCTGATTACGGGAATCGGACGGCGTTGATCGTCGTGGACGTGGAGAACGACTTCGCCGACCCGGCCGGTTCATTGTCTGTTTCCGGTGGCATGGAGGTGGTCGCGTTCGCCAACGACCAGATCGATGCCGCTGAGGCGGCCGGCGCGCTGGTGGTGTTCACCCAGGATTGGCACCCACCGAGCACCCCGCACTTTGTGAAAGACGGCGGGACGTGGCCGGTGCACTGCGTCGCCGGCTCCTGGGGTGCCGAACTGGCGCCCGGGCTGCGCGTGCGCGGGCCGGTGATTCGCAAGGGGACCGGGGGAGAGGACGGCTATACCGGATTCACGGTGCGTGACCCCACCACTGGTGTCGAGCGGGACACGGAGCTGCCCGGCCTGCTGGGTGACCGCGAGGTTGGGCGGGTCGTGGTCATCGGCCTGGCCACCGAGCTGCCCTTCCCGAACGCGATGGGACTGCTACGTCACCAAGCCTGAAGCGCCCCAGCCGCAGATAGCGGTGGTGTAGGCGACGTACTGCTAGTGCGTCTCAAGCTATCGGGATCGGTTGGTCGTCCTCTCGTGGTCCAAACGTACCGAAGCGGTGGATTCTCGCTGCTGGTGTGGGCGTCCAGTTCCAGCCGGCGATCTGGCGTTGGGAGCGACGGCTGAAGGTCCCGCGTAGCAACTCATAGCCGTCGGCGCTGAGCAGTGTGTGTGGGTCGCCCTCACCGAAGCGCCATTCCTGGTCTTGCTCGTCGCGGATCACCAACGTGCCGGGTTGTCTGAGCCGCCGCCCGAGCAATCCCATCATCGCCTCAAGTACCGGCTGCCAGTGGTGGCGGTCGGGTCGGGGTAGTCCGAGGGCTTCGTGCAGGTCGCCTTCGTGACAGATGATGTCCGCGGCCAGATTGGGGCCGCGGACATCACCGGTGAGGCTCGACTCGACTGTCGGACCGACGAGCTCCCACTCGGCGAGGAGCTCGCGCACCGGGCGTTGCCTGCGCTCGGCCACATGGCGGGCCGTCCACGCATCGCCCGGCGCCCCGTCGAGTCGGCCGGACGCGGTGTCCGCGGCTCCTCCGGCCAGGTGCGCGACCAGCTCGTGCACGGTCCAGGCGGACGTGGCCGGTACGGGTGTGCGCAGCTGTTCACCGGTTAGGGCGCCGGCCAGCTCGGTGAGCCGCCCACGGGCATCGCGGTACACAACATCGAGCATGGCCGCGATCCTTTCACCCGTACCCGAGCGAGAGGAACACCGACGCCGCCAGGTGAGTCGCCCTCCGTCGCGTTGCGTGGGTGATCGGTCCGCGCCGGTGGCGATAGCCGCGAAGAGCGGTGTTCTCGGGCTTCCTTGGTGCCTGTGATGAAATGCTGGTGGCATGGATTCGTTACCCGGGGCGGCGGAGGCGGGTGAGCGTCTCAAGCAGACGTCGCTTCGTGATTTTGGGCCTCCTCACGAGGATGAGCGCAAGGGACCGTCGTACCGGCTGGCGATCCTGCCGCATGAAGCACCCCTGCCCGGCCTCTACAAGTACGCGCTGACTCTCATCGGCCTGGCGGCGTATGGGCCGGGCGAGAAGGTTGCGTGGTGGGTCAGCTTCACCTACAAGGGCGAGTCGTGCGAACTGGCCCACCAGAAGTTCGGGCTCCGGCTCTATCTGCGGACGGAAGCGCCCGAGGAGGAGCGTGGCAAGACGCTGGCACAGGTTGCGAAGCAACTGCGGTCCTCGATGCGCACCGTCGAGAAGCTGATTCTGGACGCCGCACCGGAGACGCTCGGCAGGGGAGACGCGACGGTGGCCAATCAGCACCGGTCGCTTCGGCGTGCCTACGAGTATTTCCGCGGACGTGCCGTTGATCCGGCCTATATCGAGGATGAGCGGATCGAGTTTGAGCCGGTCGAGGGTGCGTTGGTCCAGAAGGCGTTCTCGTTCAAGAGCGGCAACACCCAGATGCGTTTGAACGCCTTCCACGACATGGTCGCGGCGATCTCCGCGTACGTCAGCCTGCTGGAGCATGATTTGGTGCTGGCGCTGCCGTTCAGCGGCTTCGATCCGGTCAAGGACAACCTCACGGATCTAATCGGGTCACGCTGGGGTCAGAAGTGGGATCGCGTACTCGGCAAGGAAGGCCAGGCGGCCCGCTACCGACACCGACTGACGGACGTCGTGGAGCGGTGGCGTAACCCATACTCGCACGGAGGGTTCGAGAAGGGTCACGGCACGACGATCTGGCTCCACACCCCCGGCGTCGGCGCGGTACCAGTCGGTATGACCGGCGTGCGGGACAGCCCACACTTTTCTTTTATCCCGGCCACCGAAACCGACATCACAGACGTTTTCGAACTGTTCGACAAACTCGACAGTTGGCTGGAGTGCGAGGTTTCCGACGCGATGCGGTGGATCAACTCCGGACTGGCCGCCCGATTCGACGAGGACTTCAGGGTCATGCTGGCCCTGGCACGCGAGGAAGATGACGTCCAAGGATTCCTTGAGTACCACGCCTACCAGCAGACCATGATCGACAACATGGACTACTGACCGGCGCTAACGGCCCGATGGGCCCCCGGGAGGATCGGTCATCGAATACGTCACCGCCCACCAAACCCGCATCACCCTCGGGGCGTGGTCCTGGGCCGGCATCGCCGGCCTCCTGGCCACCTTCGACGCCGACAGCACCAGCATCGAACCTGCCGAGCTGAGAGAAGCCTGCCGCACCATCGCCCGCCGCTACCAACAACCCAACGAGGACTCCCACCCGAAACAACCCGGGCGGCTTGACGGGACTGCCCGGGGATAGGTCGTCGTTAGCCTGAGCGACGTGTTGCATCTACTCGTCGATACCTCGACGTGGCTGGACCTGGCCAAGGGACGGGACGGGCAGCGTTGGATCGTGGCGATGCGCTTGCTCTTGCATCACGGTGATCTTCAAGTGCTCGTGCCCGACGTTGTCATCGACGAGTTCGAAAGGAACCGCGTCCGGGTCGAGACGACTATGACGACCGCGGTGGCGCAGCGCTTCAAGCTCCTGAAGCAAGACCTGGGCGACTACGGCGGCAGAGACTACGACCACGCGTTGGGTGTCGTCGAAGGCCTTGCCCACGAGGTCCCCCTCATCGGTGCCATGACCACCCGGAACTTCAATGACGTGCTGGCGTTGCTCCGTCACGGGACGAGGATCGACCCCACAGACGACCAGCGATCCCGAGTGGTGCAGCGGGGGCTTGAGAAGAAGGCGCCGTTTCACCGGTCCCGGAATAGCGTCGCCGACGCGCTGCTCATCGAGCTGTATGCCACCGCCGTGGGCGGCGCCGAGCTCACCGAGGACCCCCACGCCTTTGTCACGACCAACAGTGAGGACTTCTCGCTGCCCAACGGTGACCAGCGAGAGCCCCATCCCGACCTCGCGGATCTGTTCGCGGCTGACGGCTCGGCCTACGGCCTCGGCGTTGATGGTTTGACCGCCCTCCTGCTCGACCACTTCGGGGAGGAGCTCGAGGAGCTCTTCGCGGAGACGTACTTTGAGGAGGAGCCGCGCAAGCTCACCGAGATCATGGCCGCGGAGCAGGAGCTCTTCGACCGTGTGTGGTACCACCGATCCCGCCAACACCAGTACCGCATGGAGGAGGCCGGTGACGATCAGGAGCTGCAGCGGCTCATCAGTATCGCCGGCCCAGCCCGGGCCCGCGTCGAATCGACGTACACCGAGCAAGGGCAGCTCGGCCCGTACACGGATTTCGAACTGGGAATGCTGAACGGCAAGCTCTCCACGCTGCGGTGGGTTCTGGGGAGCGAGTGGGACTTCCTCGATACCTAGACAGCACGACCTTGCGGGATTGGTCGTAATCCCCTGCGAGCTCCGCCGTTCCGCAGGAGATCCTGGGCGGCACGACCGTCTCGGTTCGCGATGGTTTCGGCCGTCGGGTCGAACCTGCTCCGGTTGTGCGAGTCTTGGTTCGTGGTGGCTGGGGTGCGGGTGTTGCTGACCGAGGGGTCGAGTCTGACGTCGCGGGAGGTGATCAGCTGCCTCGGGCCGCTGGGCTATCACCTGGAGGTTCTCGATCCCGACGTGCTGTGCTTGGCGCGTCACAGTCGGTGGGTGCACCGGGTCCATAGTTGCCCGCCGGCCGGCCGTGAGCCGCTCGCCTACGTTGACTTCCTCTCGCGGACCGTCGCGGAGCGGGCGATCGAGGCGGTGCTGCCTACCCACGAGCAGGCGTGGTTGCTGGCGGCCGCACGGCGGCGGCTGCCGGCGGATCTGCCGGTCGCGGTGGCCCACCCCGACGCGTTCGCGCGGGTGCAGAGCAAGCTCGGCTTCGCCGCGCTGCTGGACGAGTTGGGTCTGCCGCAGCCACCGTGGCGGCCGGTGACCGGCGTCGCGGATGTGGCGACCCTGCCGTATCCGTATTGGCTGAAGGCGCCGTTCAGCACCGCCGGTCGCGGAGTGTGGGAGGTCGCCGACGCGGCGACGCGGGACCGGGCGCTGGGGGAGCTGCTGGGCGCCGAGGCGTTGCCGGTGATGGCCCAACGGCACGCGCGCGGGCAGTACGGGCAGGCGGCGGGGCTCTTTGACAGAGGCCGGCTGATCGCCGCGCACACCAGTGTCGGGCGCGCGGTCGGCATGGGTGGCAGCGCCGCGGCACGGTTGAGTGTTGATCACCCGGTCGCGCGGAGGCACCTGGCGCGGGTGGGCGAGGCCCTGCAGTGGCACGGTGGCCTCACGCTGGATTACCTGCACGTCGAGGGATCGCCGGTCTTCATCGAGTGCAACCCGCGGATGGTGGAGCCGGCCAACGCCGCCGCCGCCGGCCTCAATATCCCCGACCTGCAGGTCCGCCTCAGCCAAGGCGAAACCGTACGGGCGTCGCCCCGGCTGGGGGTGGCGGGCATCCGCACGCACGGATTGATCGCGGTGCTGATGGGCATCGCCGGCCGCGGCGGATCCCGGTTGCGGCTGCTGGCCGAGCTACGACGCGATCCTGGGCCGCCGCCTTTATGCCCACAGAACTGAACAGCTCACGCCGATCCCGCGCGACCCGTTGAGCCTGCTGCCAGCGGCGTTCCTGACCAGCCGTCTGCTCTGGGCGCCTAGCCATGCTGACCGCATCGCCCAGGCAGCGATCGACAGCTACTCGATCACCCCAGCCACCATCGAAGCTGCCTCTTGACGACCAAGCCACACCCCCCACACCGCCGCCGCGACCGCTACCAACGGTCCCGGATAGGGGATCCCCGAGCGACACAGCTGTGCCGGGCGCACCGGTACCCACCTCACCGGACTTGCCGCCTCCCGGCTGTGACCGCGACAAGGGGAGTGGTCAGCCGAGCTGGTCGAGTTCCTCGGCGAGGAGATCCATGAGCAGACCGTCGTGCCACCCGACCCCGTCGGGGTCGCGCTCGTAGCGTCGCATGATCCCGACCGGGCGAAATCCCACCGCCGCATAGCAACGGATGGCTGGTTCGTTGTCGGCCGCCGGGTCGATCACCAGCCGGTGGTGGCCTCGGTCGTTCACGAGGTAGCGTGCCAGCGCGGCCACGGTGTCGCGGCCGACACCGCATCTGTGCACGGCAGGGTCGAGGAACAGGTCGATCGATGCGTGCCGGTAGTCGGGCTCGGCTTCTTCGCCGTACTGCACCATCCCCCGTACCACTCCCTCCAGCACCACGGTGAAGCGGACGACGGAGGGATCGTCGAAGGGCCACTGCGGCGAGGCAGCCTCATCCCGCCAACGCAGCCACACCTCGGGTGTGGCCAGGATACGCCGCAAATCCGGCACGTGCTCGGCGGTGACCGCCACCAGCACCACGCGTGTTCCCCGCAGCGTCGGAGCTGCGCTCACCACGGCGGCCGACGACACGAGCACGACGAAAACATGGATCCGAGAAGCCCGGCGCTCAGCTTCGAGTGACACTTCACAGTGTCATCATCGCTGCTGGGATGGCCGTCGACCAGGGAGTTTCGGTCGGGATCCCCAAGCGACACAGCTGCAGATGCCCGCAACCTGAGAATCCGCCGACCTGCAGCGTTCCCGCGCACCCTCTTGCACGGTGTCTTACACCCCGGCTTGGCCAGCACGGACACCACGGACGGGCGTCCGTAACCGGGCAGACACGTTGCCCGATCTCCAGCCTCGGCAGCCGGCCGCCCACTATCGGAACGGACGTGCCGCACTCACCGGGCCGCACCTTCGGACCGTCGCCCGTAGGCGGGGTGGCAGTACGGCGACTTCGGGGGGAGCCGAGAGGAACCGGCGGGCGGAACTCGGCCACGTCAACGTTACGGTCCCGCGCAGTCGCATCCATCGGTTACCTGGCCGAACACGCCGACCTCGCCCGGAACCTCGCGTTGGTCGTGAATGAGCTGTCCAAGGGGCGAGTACGGCCGTCGCTTGGCCGCGCAACGAACTAAGGGTCGCCTTACATTTATTACGGAGGACGTTTGATAAATCTTGGCTGCATCTCGACAACAAAACCACGTCTAACCGCGGGCCATGTTGGCGAAGCGCGAGTAGTGCAGCTGCGGCGCCACGGTAATCGTTCGCAGTGGACCGTTGCGGTGCTTGCCCATGATCAGGTCGGCCTCGCCGGAGCGGGGATCGTCGCGCTCGAAGGCGTCGGGCCGGTGGATCAACAACACCATGTCTGCGTCCTGCTCCAGTGACCCGGACTCACGCAGGTCGGAGAGCATCGGCTTCTTGTCGTTGCGTTGCTCCGGCCCGCGGTTGAGCTGGCTGATGGCGACGACGGGCACCTCGAGCTCCTTCGCCAGCAGCTTCAGGTGCCGGGAGAACTCGCTGACCTCCTGCTGGCGCGACTCCACTTTCTTTCCGGAGGTCATCAGCTGCAGGTAGTCCACCACCACCAGCTTGAGCCCGTGCTTCTGCTTGAGGCGCCGCGCCTTGGCCCGGATCTCCATCATCGTCAGGTTCGGTGAGTCGTCGATGAACAGCGGTGCCTCGCTGATCTCGCCCATTCGGCGGGCCAACCGGGTCCAGTCGTTGTCGTTCATTTTGCCCGAGCGCATGGCGCTGAGCTGGATGTCCGCCTCCGCGGAGAGCAGCCGCATCACGATCTCGCTGCGGCTCATCTCCAAGCTGAACACGACACTGGGCATGCCGTGCTTGATCGAGCAGCTCCGGAGCCAATCCAGTCCCAACGTCGATTTCCCGACACCCGGCCGCGCCGCCACGATGATCATCTGTCCGGGGTGCAGCCCGTTGGTCACCTCGTCCAGCTCGATGAACCCGGTGGGGACGCCGACGGACACTCCGCCCCGACTAGCGATGGCGTCGATCTCGTCCATCGTCGGCTGCAGCAACTCCTCCAGCGCGATGAAGTCCTCGCTGGTGTTGCGTTCGGTGACCTCGTACACCTCCGCCTGCGCCCGGTCGACGACCTCGGCGACGTCTTGACCGTCCGCCCCGGCATAGCCGAATTGCACGATGCGGGTGCCTGCTTGTACCAACCGCCGAAGTATCGCCTTCTCGGCCACGATCTTCGCGTAGTACCCGGCGTTGGCCGCGGTGGGCACAGTGGCGATCAGGGTGTGCAGGTACGGTGCGCCCCCGACCCTGCGCAGCTCGTTGCGACGCTCCAGCTCCGCCGAGACGGTGACGGCGTCGGCCGGCTCGCCGCGCGAGTACAGGTCAAGGATGCAGTCGTACACCGATTGGTGCGCCGGGCGGTAGAAGTCACCGGGACGTAGCTCCTCGAGCACGTCCGCGATGGCGTCCTTGCTGAGCAACATGCCGCCCAGCACCGACTGCTCCGCGGCCATGTCCTGCGGGGGTTGCCGCCCGAAGTCCGCACCGATCGGCTCCTGCGGCACGCTGGACAGCGACCGACCCCGATCGTCGACAAGCGCCACGCCGAACCTCCCGACTCCTCATCCGCACGCCGACCGTGCGCCTGGGCAAGGTCTACTGCGGGCCACCGACAATTGCGGTTTGCACGTCCGGCGAGCCTGTTCCGACCGCCGACGAGGTGACGCTAGGGGGTCGCGGATGGTTGATCAACGTCGCTTGTGCAGGCACCTGTGGACAGCATGGGGACGCCATGGCGCGTCGTTGTGTACCCCCTGGGGACAACCTGGGGACAAGCAGATAACTTTCGGTCATCACCGCTGGTCAAGGGGCACATCTTTAGTACGCAACCTGTGGATTGTTGCGGCTCGCGGCGTGTCGTCGGGGTTGACAAGCCGGGCGCGTTGAGTGAACAAGCGGCAAATTTGGCGTCAGGTACCCACAGCCGCGCGGGCCACCGGATCCCGGGTGTGCCATCCAGAGACAGCGCAACCCCCGAAGCAGCAGCTCCGGGGGTTGCGCTGAGGGATGCTTAACTGGCGACGGTGACCTCGAGGGTGAACTCGGCGCTCACCTCGGGGTGCAGCTGCACGCTCACGATGTGCTTACCCGCAGTCTTGATGTGCTCGCGAGGTAACTCGATGGTGCGCTTGTCCAGCGTGGGACCACCGGCAGCCTTCACCGCACCGGCCACATCGCCCGCGCTTACCGAGCCGAACAGCTTGCCCTTTGCCCCGGCCCGGACCGGCAGGGTCACCGAGCTGAGTCCGGCGATCTCCGCCTTGACCTCGTTGGCGTGATCGAGGCCCCGGATCGTGCGGGCCTGCTGCGCGCGGCGAATGCTTTCCACCTGCTTCTCGGCGCCGCGGGTGGCCTTGATGGCCAAACCACGGGGCATGAGGAAGTTGCGGCCGTACCCGTCCTTGACCTCGACGGCGTCGCCAGGGGCGCCGAGGTTGTCGACGTCGGCCGTAAGAATGAGCTTCATTGCCCTCAGCCCTCTCAGCGCGCGGTAGACGTGTACGGCAGCAGCGCTACCTCGCGGGAGTTCTTCACAGCAATGGCCACGTCGCGTTGGTGCTGCACGCAGTTGCCGGTGACGCGGCGGGCCCGAATCTTGCCGCGGTCGCTGATGTACTTGCGCAGCAGCGTGGTGTCCTTGTAGTCGATGTGCACGGTCTTTTCTTTGCAGAAGGTGCACACCTTCTTCTTCACTTTACGAATTGGCGCCTTGGCCATGGTTATCTCCGGTCTCTAACTCACACTCTGGACCCCGCCGAGCGAGGTAATTCCTGCATTGTCGATCAGAAGGGTGGCTCTTCGTTCGAGCCACCGCGGCTTCCACCGAAGCCACCGCCGGAGGAGCCGGCCTGCGGCGCGGAGCCCCAGGGGTCGTCCCCCCCGGAAGCCGGACTACCGCCCTGGTTCCCTCCGAAGCCACCGCCACCGCCCCCACTGCCACGACTGACCTTGTTGACCTTGGCCGTCGCGTACTTTAAAGAGGGACCGATCTCGTCGACCTCGAGCTCCACGACCGTGCGCTTCTCGCCCTCTTTGGTGTCATATGACCGCTGGCGCAGCCGTCCGGTAACCACGACCCTGGACCCGCGCGTCAGGGACTCGGCCACGTTCTCAGCCGCCTGACGCCAGATGTTGCAGCGCATGAACAACGCGTCCATATCTTCCCACTGGTTGGTCTGAGCATTGAACTTCCGCGGGGTGGAGGCCACCGTGAAGTTGGCCACCGCCGCCCCGGAGGGGGTGAAGCGTAATTCCGGGTCGGCGGTGAGATTGCCGACCACCGTCATGTTCGTTTCGCCTGCCATGGGTCCTCCTGAGGTCGTGGGGAGCGGCAACGAAGCTGAGCGTCAGCTCAGAGATTCGGTCCGCACCGCCTTGGGACGAACCTTCTTCGGCTCGTTCCGCAACACCTTGGTACGCAGCACCGACTCGTTCAGGGTGAGCTGGCGGTCCAGCTCGGTGACCGTGGCCGGCTCGCAGGCGATGTCCACGACCGCATAGATGCCATCCGCGTGCTTGAGGATCTCGTAGGCGAGTCTGCGCTTGCCCCAGACCTCGACCTTGTCGACCGTGCCGCCGTCCTTGCGAACCACGTTGAGAAAGGTTTCCAGGGACGGAGCGACTGTGCGCTCGTCCAGGTTGGGGTCAAGGATGACCATCAGTTCGTAATGACGCATAGGACCTCTGCACCTCCTGTGGACTAGTGAATACGGCTGCGGTCTCTCCGCAGCAGGAGGGTCGTTGCGTCAGCAACCGGTCCAGCCTAGCAAACAGCCCCCTGACCTGCGAAATCGCGGGGCAGAGGGCTGATGCGGGGCGAGCGGGTCAGTGCGAGCTACGGCGAAGCACCCAGGTACGAACCAAAGCGGCCGTGGTGAGTGAGAGCAGCAGCGCCGCAATCACCGCCTCGGCAGGCACGCGGGTCGAGGTGTTGGGCGCGGTGGGCAAGGCCGTGACCTCGCTCATCATCGGCAGCACTGCGGCTGCCGAAGTGGGCGCCGGGACGGCGGCGGTGGCCGGCGGTGCGGCCAACAGACCAAACTGGGGAGCCATGGTCGGCGCCTTTCCGAGCGCGCTCGGCAGGCCATACCCGGTGAGTGACTTGGGCGGCATCGTCGGGGCGACCCCCACGGAGAAGCCCGCGCCGCCTGCCGGCACTGAAGTGATGTCGCTGTAGTCCGCCTTCGGCGCGTGGCCATAGCTGGTGACGGCGGGCGCACTCACCGCGGTCGGAGCACTCAGGTCGTTCGCCGGGGGGTTCGCAGCCGCCGGTGGGGGGGCGTTCTGGGTGCTCGACGCTACCGCCGCAGCCGCGGCAGCCGGGACGGCTGGGACAGCTGGGACAGCTGGGACAGCCTTGGTGACCGTGATGCCACAGTTGTTGGCGACGATGTCTTTCACGACATCCGCCGGAATCACGGGGGGCAGCGCGGCGGCGACCGCGCTGGCGATGACTGAACCGCTGATGTTCGCGGGGACACCGGGGGTGGACTGGGTGACCGTGAAGGCGCCCAGCTTCATCGAGGACAGTGCCGCACCCAACGCATCCGCGGCAGGGGGGCCGACCACCGGGGTGGCGCGCAGCCCGGCGAGCTGCGGGGCCAGGACGGTCTTGGCGGTCACCGTCAAGCTGTCACCGACGTTCGCCTGGACGGTGGTCTTGCAGCTGTCCAACGGGATGGCGGCAGGCGCGGCCGAAGCGCTACCCGCTCCCAACACCGACATACCGGTGGCGCACACCCCCACCAGCCCTGTTACGGCTGCTGCCCGATAAGTCTTCTGCATACCCCGCTCCTCAACTCCCCGACGACCAATCGCCAGCTCGGTCCAACACTAGGTGACGCAGTGAACACCTGTCGCCATTTGGTACAACGACGCCGCCCCGGACCGGTAACGCACCCTGCTGGCACGGGCACCTACCCTGAGGCTATGCGCATCGGAGCTCACGTCCGCGACGATACCGATCCGGTCGGAGTGGCCCACGAACTCGGCGCCGAGGTGGTGCAGCTGTTCCTCGCCGACCCACAGAAGTGGAACAAGCCTGGGACGCACCCGCAGACCGAGCAGCTCCTGGCCGCCGACCTGCAGGTGGTGGTGCACTCGCCATACGTGATCAACGTGGCGAGTCTGAACAACCGCATCCGCATCCCGTCCCGGAAGCTGGTGACCCAGCATGCGGAGGCGGCGGCCGCCATCGGTGCCTTCGGGCTGGTGGTGCACGGCGGCCACGTGCGCGACGGCGAAGACCCTGCGGAGGGCGTCTCCAACTGGCGCAAGATGTTCCAGCGCCAAGCGGACGCCGGTGGCTTCCCGGTGCCGGTGCTGATCGAGAACACCGCCGGGGGTGACAACGCCATGGCCCGGCACTTCGAGGACCTCGCGCGGCTGTGGGACGCCGTCGGGGAGTTCGGCGCCGGGTTCGTGCTGGACACCTGCCATGCCTGGGCGGGCGGCGAGGACCTGGTGGACGCCGTGGAACGGGCACGGGGCATCACCGGGCGCATCGACCTGGTGCACCTGAACAATTCCCGCGACGCGTTCAACTCCGCGCGCGACCGTCATGCCAACCTGGCGTTCGGAACCATCGAGCCAGAGATTCTGGCGGCGGTGTGCACGGCCGCCCAGGCGCCGGTGGTGCTGGAGACGCCCGGCGACGGCGTGGCGGAGGATCTCAAGTACTTGCGCGCAGCCTTGGACTGATCCACGCGGGTAACCACGCCGGAGGTGCATCGGCAGCCCCGTCCAGCACGCCTCCAGCCGGGTCGTCGTCGAAGCCACCTTCGCGCACCAAGTCCTCACCGGGGCGATGAATCTCGCGCACCACCAGCGCGCACAGGGCGAGCACCGCGATGTCGCGCAGCACTACCGCCCCCGTGAAGTACTGCTCCGGCAGCCCCTTGTTGCTCACGCCGAGGTAGTAAAACATCCGCGGTACCCACACCAAGGCGTCGAGCAGCATCCACCCCAGCAGCAGCCGGGTCCGGGGTACGGCGAGTACCGCTAGCGGCACCAGCCACAGCGAGTACTGCGGACTCCATACCTTGTTCGTGAGCAGGAACCCGGCGATCAGTAGGAAGCACAGCTGCGCGACCCGAGGACGTCGCTGGGCGGTGAGGGCGAGCCACGCCACGCCGGCGCACACGGCCAGAAACAGCAGCAGGCTCACCGAGTTGAGCACCGACGGCGTCTGACCCTGCCCCAACGGACCGTCGAACCCTGCCCAGCCGGTGAAGGAGCTGACCACGTTATACAGCGAGTCCGGGTCGGCGCCGCGCACCGAGTTCAGCCGGAAGAATTCCTGCCAACCGGCCGGGAACAGCGCGGCGATGGGTGCGTTGATGGCCAACCACGCCACTGCTCCACCGGCCGCGGCCCGGACCCATTGGCTCTGTCTGCCTCGGGCTAGGTCCCCGCTGCGCAGACACAGCACCAACAAAGGGCCGAGCAGCAGCAGCGGATACAGCTTGGCCGCGCCACCGATGCCCAGCAACACCCCCGCCAACACCGGTCGCTTGCGTGCCCATGCCAGCAGTCCGGCCGCCGCAGCCGCCGTCGCGAGGGCATCGAAGTTGGTGAACACGTGCACGATGACCAACGGGGACATGGCGACGAGCGCCGTGTCCCACACGCGGCGCCGCGCGATCCTCGCCGTAGCCCACACCGTCACCAACCAGGCCAGCGCCAAGCCGAGCGCGACGACGTTGAAGTACAGCACCACTTCCAGGGCGCCAGGGAGGAAGCCGTGCTGGGCTAGGGCATACCACGTCTTAGCCACAGCCATCGCCACGTACTGGTAGAGCCCGGTGACCACTGGGTACTCCATGTGGCGAATCTCGGACTGCGGGGTCCCGGGGTTCGCTATCCAAGAGTTCTTGTACGGGAACGCGCCCTCGTTGAGATGTTCGGCCCCGTACAGGGGAATGGTGTCGGAGTAACACATGGCCAGGTATTGACGACCGTTACTCCAGTCCAGCGAGGGAGCGGAGGCGGGGCCCTCCTGCTGCAGACACGGGGATTTGGCGAACCACCCCAGCGCGAGAAACACCACCGCCAGCAACAGGATCACCCGCAACGGTGTGAAAAAGGTGGCGCGGCCGACGACTGCGTGCTTGCCGACCGGGCCGCCGAAGATCTCCGAGGCGTGCGCCGCGGTGGGGTCGGTCAGCGTCGGCGCCACCCGGTGCTGGCCCAAGTTCAGGGTGCTGAGGTCCCGATCAACCCGCGCGGGAGCGACACGCTCGCAGGACTGTTCGGACACCGTGCCGACAGTACGCAGCCCGTGCGGCGCTCCGCTTCCCTGACGTGCCCGCACGGGTCATACTGCGACCGCAGTGGCCGACATCACGGGCCACCCAAGAAACCCGAGGGAATCTATGAGCATTCGTCGAGTGGCATGCGCGTTGGGGCTGGCCCTGGCCACCGTCGCCGCCTCCCCCGCAGTCGCCTCCGCGGACACCAGTCCGCCGCCCACCTACTACCTGTCACTCGGCGACTCTCTGGCCGCGGGCTACCAGCCGGGGCAGGGAGACACCAATCAGGGCTATGCCGACCAGCTGTTCACGACGTTGACGGCTGGGGGTAAGAACCTGGGCTTGCAACCGCAGAAGCTCGGGTGCTCCGGGGAGACCACGACCACCATGCTCAACGGTGGAATCTGCACCTACCCGAGCACCGGCGCGAACTCGCAAATCGAGGCTGCGGTGCAGTTCCTCGCGGCCCACCCCGGACAGGTGAAGTACCTGACCATCGACATCGGTGCCAACGACGTGCAGAAGTGTGCCAAGGGTGGCTCCATCGACATCCCCTGCGCCGTCCAGGGAATTGCTACGCTGGCGCAAAACTTGCCGACCATACTCGCCCGACTTAAGGCAGCAGGCGTGGCCACCAACAACGCACCGGTGGTCGTCGGGATGAACTACTACAACCCTTTCCTTGCCGCATACCTCACCGGTGACAACGGCAAGTTCCTCGCCGCGGTCACCTCGCTGGCCGAGTTCGTCGTCAACACCATCGAGGAAAACGACTACCGAGCTGTCGGCGCCCGAGTGGCTGACGTGTCCGGTGCGTTCCAAAGCTACGACTTCTTCACACAAAAGCAGCTGCCCGCGCCGATCGGCGCCGTCCCGCTCAACGTCTACAACATCTGCACCCTCACCTACGAGTGCACGTCGTTCAAGGACATCCACGCCAACCCCAACGGCTACGCGGTGATCGCCAAGGCGTTTGCCGACGCGCTGGGTGTACCGACTACCGTCGCGTAGCGCTTCGTCTCCCAGGGTGCGTGTCGCGGGGCCTTGACGTCCTAAGGTAGGCACCCCGGCGGTATCGCCACGCCGGGAACCGGGCACCTGATCGGCGGCGGTGTGTTCGGCGGTGTGGTGGCTGTTGGCCTGGCCGGGGTCGTCGTCCGACGTTGCGCAGTCGTGGTCGGCGCGGGCTGCTCGGTGGTGGTCGCCGGCGGCGGTTCGGTGGTGGTCAGTACCGGCTCGTCGGTCGTCGTCGGCGGCGGTTCGGTGGTGGTCAGTACCGGCTCGTCGGTCGTCGTCGGTACTGGCTGGTAGCGGGTGGTAGCAGTCGGCGCAGGCTGGTAGGTGGCCGTCCGTCGCGGCGCGACGTAGGTCGTCTCGGCCGGCGCCCCACCCGAGCCGCCGTTGATTGCCGGCGCGTTCGGGAACGTCTCCTCGGGGGTTCCCTGCAACGCACCGTCCATCGCCGATTTCCAGATGTCGGCGGGGACGCCGGACCCGTAGATGATGCTGCCGCCGCTGTTCTTGATCGCCCCACCATCGGTCGTGCCCACCCACACCGCAGTCGACAGCGAAGGGGTGTAGCCGACCATCCAGGCGTCGCGGTTGTTTTCGGTGTCGCCGAGCTGCGAAGTTCCGGTCTTGGCGGCCGACTCACGCCCTCCCGCGAGGTTGTGGCTGCGCGAGTATCCGGCGATCGGCTCCATGGCCGCGGTTACGTTCTTGGCGACCGCCTGGTCAATCGTCTGCTTCCCCGCCGGGGCGCCGCGATCCAGCAGGACCGTCCCGTCCGAGGTCACCACCTTCTGCACGAAGTACGAGTCGTGCTGCATGCCGTTGGTGGCGAAGGTGGCGTAGGCGGACGCCATGTCGATGGGCCGCACCTCGTACTGGCCAAGGCCGATGCCTGCATTGGGCGGGCTGCCATCCTTGTTCACCAGGGTCTTGGTTCCGTCCGGAAACTCCAACGGGATGCCCGCGGCGTGCGCGGTATCCGCTACCACCTGGGGACCGATGTTCGCGGTGAGCTGGAAAAACACGGTGTTCAGCGACATCTTCAGTGCAGTAGCCAGCGAGCACCGACCGCACGATTCTCCGTCCGCGTTGGAAATTTTCTGCCCGTCGATGGTTTGCGGGGACGACCCGTCGTAGGTGCGGCTCAATGGAATGCCCTCTTTCAGCGCGGCCGCCAGCTCGAACACCTTGAACGACGACCCCGGCTGCAGGCTCGTCGACTGCGCATAGTCCAGCCCGGTGCCGACGTCCCCGCCGTAGTAGGCCCGCACCGCACCGTTACGCGGATCCACCGACACCACCGCCGAACGAAGGTTCTTGGGTTGCGAGGCCAGGGTCTTTTGCGCACCCTCGACGGCAGCTTGCTGGGCTTTGGGGTCGATGGTGGTGGTGATCTGCAGGCCTTCGGTGGCCAACTGCTGCTCGCTGACCCCCGAGGCGCTCAACTCGGCCTTGACCTGTCGGACGATCAGGCCATTCGGCCCCTGGGTGCCCGTCGACACGTCGGCGTCGACCGGCGGCAGCACCTTGGGATACACCTGGGTGGCCCGATCGTTGGGTGCGAGCCAGTTCTGCGACACCATGCCGTCGAGCACGTACGTCCAGCGCTGCTGTGCAGCTTCTGGATGATCGGTCGGGTCCAGCGCACTGGGGCTGCGGATCGAGGCGGCGAGGACGGCGCCCTCAGCCACGGTGAGGTCTTTCGTCGACTTGCCGAAGTAGGTCTTGGCGGCGGCGGAGATCCCGTATGACCCGCGGCCGAAGTAGATGGTGTTGAGGTAGGCGGCCAGGATGTCGTCCTTGGACGTCTGCCTGGCCAGCTTGGTAGAGGTGACCAGCTCCTTGAGCTTGCGGGTCAGCGTCTGGTCGTCACCGGTCAGGGCATTCTTGACGTACTGCTGGGTGATGGTAGACCCACCCTGGCGGTCGCCGCCGGTCACGTCGTTCAGTGCGGCGCGGGCCGTGCCCGACACCGAGAACCCCGGATTGCTGTAGAAGGTCCGGTCCTCGGCGGAGAGCACCGCGAAGCGCACGTGGGTGGGGACGTCGGAGATGGTGACGTCGGTGCGGTTGCCCTCGGGCGGCACGAGACGCGCCAGCTGGGTCTTTCCGTCCTGGGTGAAGACCGTCGCGACCTGGTTGGTCTTCAGGTCGGAGGGCTGGGGCACCTTGATGACGACGTAGGCGACCATGAACGCCACGATCGGGCCGATGATGGCCAGCGCGATCAGGGCGTAGACGGTGCGGCGAATCTTCTGCCACCGGGTCGCCTTCTTGCGCCGCGCCGCGCGGCGAGTTTGGGGCCGGGGATAGCCGGGGTCGGTACCCGTCGATGGTGCTGCTGACCGATGGCGGGGACCGTCCTGCTCACTCACTCGCAGTTCTCCTCGTTGACGGCCGCTTCCTGGGCGCCTTGGCAGCGGTGGGCGTGCCCATCACGTAGGACTGCACCAGGTGGTTCCAGCTACAGGTGCGACAGACCTCCACCACGTACACCGAGAACTCCTCCTGCGTGGTGGCCATCCGAACCAGTTCCTCGGGGCTGCGCGCCGAGCCGGAGACCGCACCGAGGCGTTCCCCGAAGACCCAGGACACCAAGGTCAGGGGCTCCTTGCGGCACACCGGGCACATGACGGTGCTGGTGCGGCCGTGGAACTTGGCCGCGCGCAACAGGTACGGGTTGGCGTCACACACCTCGTTGACGCCGGTCCGCCCGGAGTGCATGTCGGCGAGCAGGGCACGCCGCTGCAACGCGTAGTCGACCACCTGTCGCTGCATCCGCACGTGGTCAGCGTACGTGCGTCCCCCACGGTGGCGGGGCGGGCGGCTGCTCAGCAGTCGGTGCCCGGCGGCTGAGCAGCGACGTTGATGCAGGCGTGGCTGGCAATGTATCGGTGCGATACAGTGAGCCATCGCATCGGATGAGTTTCCAGGAGGTGGACTGTGCTCGAACTCGCCGTGCTGGGCCTCCTCCATGAGGCACCGATGCACGGGTATGAGCTGCGTAAGCGTCTTACCGGACTTCTGGGCGCCTTCCGTGCTTTCTCGTACGGCTCCCTCTACCCGACGCTGCGCCGAATGCAGACTGACGGGCTGATCACCGAGGAGGCCGATCCCGACGGCACGGGCACCAAGCGGCGCGCGCGCCGGGTTTACCAGCTGACCGTGGCCGGCAAGGAGCGCTTCACCGAGCTGGTGGCCGACACGGGCCCGCAGACCTACACCGACGACGGGTTCGGGGTGCACCTGGCGTTCTTCAGCCGTACCCCGGCAGAGGCCCGGATGCGGATCCTCGAGGGCCGCCGCCGCCAGGTGGAGGAGCGCAGGGAGGGGCTACGGACCTCCATGGGCCGGGCCGGCGAACAGATCGACCGCTACACCCACCAGCTGCACCGCTTGGGGCTGGAAACCAGCGAACGCGAAGTGCGGTGGCTCAACGAGCTCATCGTCGCCGAGGAATTCGACACCGAAGCCAGCAAACCCGATGCGCCAAAGACAGATACGACAACCGACAAAGGAGAGGCCGACCATGGCTGAAAATCGCACCAGTGTGCGCGTAGCAATCGTAGGCGTGGGCAACTGCGCCTCCTCCCTGGTGCAGGGCGTGCACTACTACCGGGATGCGCCCGAGGACACCACGGTTCCCGGCCTGATGCACGTGCGCTTCGGGCCCTACCACGTCCGCGACGTTGAGTTCGTCGCCGCGTTCGATGTGGACGCCAAGAAGGTCGGCTTCGACCTCAACGAGGCCATCGTCTCCAGCGAGAACAACACCATCAAGATCGCCGACGTGCCGCCCACCGGGGTTACCGTGCAGCGCGGCCCGACCCTGGACGGCATCGGCCGCTACTACGCCGAGACCATCACCGAGGCCGACGCGGATCCGGTGGACGTGGCCGCAGCGCTGCGCGAGGCCGACGTCGACGTCCTCGTCTGCTACCTGCCCGTGGGTTCCGAGGTCGCCGCCAAGCACTACGCACAGTGCGCCATCGACGCCGGTGTGGCCTTCGTCAACGCGCTGCCGGTGTTCATCGCCTCCGACCCCACGTGGGCGCAGAAGTTCGTCGACGCGGGCCTGCCCATCGTCGGTGACGACATCAAGAGCCAGGTCGGTGCCACCATCACCCACCGCGTGCTCGCCAAGCTGTTCGAGGACCGCGGTGTGCAACTCGACCGCACCATGCAGCTCAACGTCGGCGGCAACATGGACTTCAAGAACATGCTCGAGCGTGAGCGCCTGGAGTCGAAGAAGATCTCCAAGACCCAGTCGGTGACCAGCAACCTCAAACGCGACATGGGTGCGAACAACGTCCACATCGGACCGTCGGACTACGTGCCGTGGCTGGACGACCGCAAGTGGGCTTACGTGCGCCTGGAGGGTCGGGCGTTTGGTGACGTGCCGCTGAGCCTGGAGTACAAGCTCGAGGTCTGGGACTCCCCGAACTCGGCAGGCATCATCATCGACGCGGTGCGCGCCGCCAAGATCGCCAAGGACCGCGGCATCGGCGGACCGGTGTTCGCTGCGGCGAGCTACCTGATGAAGAGCCCGCCGCGCCAGCTCGCTGACGACGTTGCGCGCACCCAGCTCGAGGCCTTCATCGCCGGCACCTGATCTCGTCCTTGGGGGCATTCAGTGACCTCAACGTCCGTTCTGCGCATGTTATGGGGCGTTGAGGTCACTGAATGCCCTTTCCGGCGGCCTTGTGCGGAAGGTTTGCCCGTGACGACGAGCACCCCGGAGCGGCCGAGCGTGCTGGATCTGCTGCACGGTCAGTCGTTCCCGTAACCCGCACCGCCCCGGGGTGCGGGCGTTGCTGCGCCATGCGGCCACGGAAGTTCTCCCGCTCAACGGCACCGGCGAGGGCGAGTCCGACCCCTCGCTGCTATTGGCGTTGGCGCGCTTCGGCGGTGCGCCGCGTGTGCTGCTCGGCCAGGACCGCGCCCGCCAGACGCTGAGCGACCCACTCGGGCCGGCTGCGTTGCGGACCGCCCGCCGCGGCATGCGCCTGGCCCAGGAGCTCAACCTGCCGCTGTTCACGGTGATCGACACGGCGGGCGCGGCGCTGTCGCCGGAGGCCGAGGAGGGTGGGCTGGCTGGCGAGATCGCCCGCTGCCTCGCGGAGCTGATTGCCATGCGGGCGCCTACCGTGTCGGTGCTACTCGGCCAAGGCAGCGGGGGCGCCGCGCTGGCGCTGCTGCCCGCCGACCGGGTGATTGCCGCGCAGCACGGCTGGCTGTCACCGCTGCCGCCGGAGGGCGCGAGCGCCATCGTGCACCGCACGTCGGACAAGGCACCGCAAATGGCCGCGGAGTTCTGTGTGCGGGTGGGCGCGGTGTTGGGTTGGCCCAGGAGCTGGCCGGCGTGCTGATGGCGGATACCGACGAGCGGCTGACTGCTCGGTGGCGGCGTTACCGGAACCTCGGTCTGCCGACGGACACCGTCTGATTGTGCCGATCGAAGTATTCGTTGCGGCATTTCTGCCTATCTGCTTACGGTTGTCCGCCAGCGCACCGTACCGCAGTTATTGAGCGTTCAGCGGCGCAGAATTCGTACTTCGGGTGTTCACATTTCGCGTGGTCGATATCAACACTGGTGCTCCCTACGCGTAACAGTTGCTCCCACGGGACCAACCTGTCGAGATCAGGCCCCATTTTTGGACGGTCTCGCGCCCATCAGCACGCGCCGTAACCTAAGTAACCCCACGTTGACATCTCGGTATCGCCCGGCCTAGGTTCTAGTCAACAGTCGGTTACTTAGGGGGATCAGTGAGCACAAAAACTCACGAGTTCGGCGGCCGTCCTACATGGACCATCATGGTGGGGCTGAGCTTCGCCGGGATGATCGTCGCGATGATGCAGACCCTGGTGGTACCCATCATCGGCCTGATCCAGCACAAGCTGGGGACGTCGGCAAGTGGTGTCAGCTGGGTCATCACCGCGAACCTGCTGGCCGCCGCGGTGATGACGCCGCTGCTCGGCCGATACGGGGACCAGCACGGCAAGCGCAAGGTCCTGCTGGCCTGCTTGATCATGATGCTCGGCGGTTCGCTGTTGGCGGCCGCGACGTCATCGTTGGCGCTGCTCATCGCCGGCCGGGTGCTGCAGGGTGCGGCAGCGGGCATCTTCCCGCTGGCCATCAGCGTGGTGCGCGACGAGATCCGTGCGGAAAAGCTGCCGACCAACATGGCCATCATCAGTGCCACCCTGTCCGTCGGTGGCGGCGTCGGACTGGTGGCCACCGGGCTGCTCACCACCGGTGGCGATGACTACCACAACGTATTCTGGCTGGCCTCTGCCCTATCGGCATTGGCGTTGGTCGGCGTGTTCTTCCTGGTGCCAGACCCCCGGACCACCTCTCCTGGACGCACCGACGTACTCGGCGCACTGACCCTCGGCGCGGCCTTGGTCCTGCTCCTCATGCCGCTGTCCCAGGGCAACTCCTGGGGTTGGGGCTCCCCGGCGGTCATCGGCTGCCTCGTCGTCGCCGTGGTGATGGTCGTGGTGTGGGCCCGGGTGGAACGTAGGGTCCACGACCCGCTGGTGGACATGACGATGTTTCTGCACCGTCCGGTGCTGATCACCAACATCGCCGGCCTGCTGCTCGGCTTCGCCATGTTCGGCCAATTCCTGGGCATGGCCGACCTGGTACAGATACCGCCCGCACTGGCCGGTTACGGCTTCGGCGCCTCGGTGCTCAAGGCCTCGGTGCTCTACCTGCTGCCCGGCGCTTTGCTCGGGGTAATCGCCGCACCCCTAGGCGGTCAGCTCATCGGCCGCATCGGCGCCCGGATGGTCCTGGCGATCGGGACGGTCATCGGCGCGGTCAGCTTCTGTTCCTTCGCGGTCTTCCACCAGCAGCCCTGGCAGGTCATCGTGGCCGGGATGGGGTCCTCGATCGCTATTGCCTTCGCCTACGCGGCAATGCCCGCGCTGATCGTCGCCGCAGTCCCGGTCAGCCAGACCGGCATCGCCAACGGCATCAATGCGATCTCCCGCTCGGTGGGCAGCTCCATTGCCGGGGCGGCCATCGCGACGATCCTGGCGGCCCGCCAGATCAGTAACACCCCGGCGAGCGCTCCGGCCATCCCCGCCGAGTCGGGCTTCGTCGCGGCGTTCGTCATCTCCGCCGCGTGCTGCGCCATCGCCAGCGCCGTCGTGCTTCTCGGCTTGCCCAAGCACCGAGCTGCCGCAGTCGGCCCCGCGCCCGAGCTGGCAGGCGCGTCGGCGTGACCCAGGCGCGCAGGCGCGACGCCGCGGTCACCCGAACCGAGCTGCTGAACGCGGCGCGCGGCCGTTTTGCTGAGCAGGGCTACGAGTCGACGACGTTGCGTCAGGTGGCCAGCGACGTCGGCGTCAACCCCGCGCTGGTCAACCGCTACTTCGGCGACAAGGAAGCGCTGTTCGGCGAGGTCGTGGGTCCGCGCGTCGATTTCGTCGAGGTGGCTGATGTGCCAGTGGAGCAGTTGGGTGCCGAGCTGGTGCGACGCGCACTGGTGCAGTTGCGCTCGGCGCACAGCGGTTCCGGCTTACTGGCCTTGCTGCACTCGCAGTCCAGCGAGCTGGGCCTGTCCCGGCTGCGCGAGATCATCGTCAGCGAGTTCGCGCACAACCTGGCCGACCGACTGCGCGGGCCGGACCCCAAGGCCCGTGCGGTGCTCATCGGGGCCCAACTGCTTGGGCTGAGCATGGTCACCGAGCTGTTCTCCAAACCGGGCGACACCCCGATGCCCATCGAGGACGTGGTGGCCATCTACGGACCTGGGGTGCAGGCACTCGTCGCTCAGGTCGTGTAATCCGCGTTGATGTCGATGTAGCCGCGGGTGAGGTCGCAGCCGTAGACGGTGAAGCTGCCGTCGGCGACACCCAGGTTGACGGCAATGGAGGCGGTGTCCCCGCGCATCACCTCGCTCAGCTGCGCTAGTCCCGCCTCGTCGAGCAGGCACGGGTAGACGTCACGACCGCACAGATTGACGGTGACGTTCTCGGCGACGATGTCGTGTTCCTCGGAGCACTTGCCGACGGCCATCACCACCCGTCCCCAGTTGGGGTCCGCGCCGTGCACCATGGTTTTGACCAGGGGCGAGTTGACGACCGACTTGGCTACCCGCTTAGCCTGCGCATCATCGCGGGCGCCGTCCACGCTCACCTGCAGCAGCTTGGATGAGCCCTCGCCGTCGCGGGCGATTTTCTGCACCAGCTCCAGGGCCACCCCGTGCAGTCCGCTCCGGAACTCTGCGACATCGACCGGCCCGGCCAGTCCGTTGGCGAAGATGGCCGCGGTGTCGCTGGTGGAGGTGTCGGTGTCGATGCTCAGCGCATTGAACGTGGTGGCCACCACCGAGCGGAACACCTCGTCCAAAACCTCGGCGTCCAGCTCCGCATCGGTGAAGAAGAAGGTCAGCAGGGTGGCCATGTCCGGCTCGATCATTCCGACGCCCTTGGCCACGCCCAGCACCGTCGCCGCACCCACCTGGGCGCTCACGAGCTTGGGCACGGTATCGGTGGTCATAATCGCGGTGGCGAAGTCTTCCCAGCTCGACGGCGAGGGCGGTAGCGGCCAGCCAGAGATGTTCTCTCGCATAATGTCCATCGGGTAAGTGCGTCCGATGACCCCGGTGGATGCCGCGAGCAGCTGCGCCGGGTCTGCCTGCACGGCAGCGGCCACCAAACCACGGACCTCAACGGCGTCGGCAGCTCCCCGCGGGCCGTTGGCCACGTTGGCGTTGCGCGAGACCACCACCACCCCGCGCGCGTCCGAGCCGACTTCGCGGCTGAGCAGCACAGCCGGACCGGCGAACAGCGACTGCGTGTACACGGCGCTGCACACCGTCTCGGTACGGGAGAGCGCCACCGCGATGTCATCGCGTCCGTCGTTGGCAACGCCGGACTGTGCAGTGTGGACGAAGAAGCCGCGGGGGGCTACGCCTTGTGCGTGAAAAGCGTTCACGGATGGACCCTTTTCACGCACGGGTCACTTCCCGCCAGCAAGACCATCGCGACCCGCTCGGGGGCGTCCCACATCGGTACGTGTCCCAATCCCGGCAGTACCACCACCGACGCGTCGGGATAGCACCGGCGGGCCCGGCGCGCTTGGTACACAGGCAGCAGCAGATCGCGGCGGCCCCAGGCGATGGTGACCGGCACCTCGGTGCGGACCACCGTCTCGATCGGAAATCCCTGGGCGAGCATAGAATCCACCACGGCGTTGTCAGCCAGCGAAAGCGAGTCGGCCAGTGCCGCTTCGGGGTTCACCTTCCACGGTTTGGCGAAGAACGGCGCCAGCGACACCGTGCGCACCACCGGGTTACGCAGCATTGCGGGCATCCGTGCACGGTTGGCCCGAACCATGGCCCGGGAACCGCGGAACACCGCCTTCGTCAACAGCTGATCAAAGCGGGTGTCGCCAAACCCCGCCGGCGACAGCGCCGTCGCCGAAGCCGCCCGCCCGCGCGCGGCCAGTTGCAGCGCCACCCATCCGCCCAGCGAATTGCCCGCGATGTGCGCGCGGGCCTCGTCGGGAGCCAGCTCATCCAGCATCCCGTCCACTCCGTCGAGAATCGCTTGGTTGACGTCCGCACCCGCAGGTATCGGCGGCGAGTCGCCGTGCCCGGGTAGGTCGATGGTGACCACCCGGCGGTGACTTGTGAGCGCAGGCAGCACCGGATCCCACGCCTGGCGACGGTGCGAGAGCCCGTGCAGCAACAGCAACGTGGGTCCGCTTCCGTGGACGTCGTAGGCCAGTTTCATGCCCCCATCCTGCACTGTGCGTGGCCGCCGGCGGTGAGGTGAGTCGCACTCGGTACCGCTCACATCCGCATGTCGTTAGTATGAGTAACGACTTGAGAAGAGGAACCACCATGACCACCACGCTCGACCAGCACACCGCCAAAGAATCGGGCCGTCCGGCGCCTACGCAACACCCAAAGCTCAGCGACGTACTACGCGGGCAGCCGCGCACCGTCTGGGTCACCGCGTTCGCCGCGGTCATCGCCTTCATGGGATCGGCCTGGTCGACCCGATCCTGCTGTCCATCGCCGAGGGCCTGCACGCAACCCCCTCGCAGACCACCCTGCTGTTCGCCTCATACCTCAGCGTGCAATGCGTGGCGATGCTGGTCACCGGGGCGATGGCCGCACGGTTCGGGCCGAAGCGCACCGTGGTCGCCGGGCTGGTACTCGTGGTCGTTGCGGCCGGATTGTGCGCGGCGGCGTCCACCATTACCGAGCTGGTCGCGCTACGGGCGGTGTGTGGGTTGGGAAACGCGTTCTTCATCGCCACGGCGCTCTCGGTCATCGTCGGTGCGGCCACCGGCGCTCAGCAGGGCGCGATCCTGCTCTACGAGGCGGCGCTGGGTATCGGCCTGGCCGTCGGCCCGTTGGCCGGCGCGGCGCTGGGCACCATGTCCTGGCGGGGACCGTTCGCAGGCACCGCCGTGCTGATGGCGATCGGGCTAGTGCTGGTGGTGACCATGCTGCCGCGCGACGGTGCCCGCGCGGAACGTCCTGCCGTCCGCTTGCGCGACCCCCTGCTCGCGCTGCGCAACCGCGGGCTGGCGCTCACCTCCATCGGCTCGGCCTTCTACACCGCCGCGTTCTTCACCGTGCTGGCGTGGACGCCGTTCGTGCTGGAGAAAGGCCCGTTCTTCGTCGGCTTCGTATTCTTCGGGTGGGGCATCGCCGTAGCGGTGGCTGGAGTGATGCTCGCCCCCAGAGTTGCTGCGGCCGTGGGAGAACGACGCGGGGCGATGCTCACGGTGTTGGTGTACGCCGTGCTACTGGCCGTGATGGCCGTCGGGTCCAAGCCGGTGATCGTGGTGGCGGTGGTCGTCTCCGGGGTGTGCTCGGGGATGCTGAATACCTTGTTCACCGGGGCAGCAATGGGCTCGGGAACGGCGCCCCGCGCGGTGTCCAGCGCCGGCTACAACTTCTGCCGCTGGTTCGGTGGTGCGGTGTCCGCCACGCTGGTCGGTTACATCGCCACCTGGATGGGCTCACCCCGAGCACCGTTCGAGGTGGCCGTGGTGTGCTGTGTGATCGCGGCGGGTGCCCTGACCTTGCGGGCGGGCACCGACGCCAGCGACCCGCACAGTGTGCCGCCCACCGCGGCCGTCGTGGGCGCCGACTAGATCGCACGTGGGACGCCTGTTCTCGATCCCTCTGACCGGTACTGGCGCATGACGTCCAAGCCCGGGCGCCCTAACGTCGTACCCCCCTACCGGAACTCCACAGAAAGGCCCAAGCCAGCATGAACTGGAACGACGAGTGCGACGTACTGGTGGTCGGCTCCGGCGCAGGTGGGTGTACCGGCGCGTACACCGCTGCTCGCGAGGGTCTGTCGACGATCCTGGTCGAGGCCACGGACCGCGTCGGAGGGATCGCGGCGTACTCCGGAGGCGGGGGCATGTGGTTTCCGTGCAATGCCGCGCTGCGCCGATCTGGCGACGCCGACACCATCGAGGACGCGCTGGCCTACTACCGCGCCGTGGTCGGCGAGCGCACCCCAGCCGATTTACAAGAGACCTACGTGCGGTCCGGCGCGCCGCTGATCGACTACCTCGAGGAGGATGACAACCTCGAGTTCGTCGCGCTTCCGTGGCCGGACTACTACGGCAAGCTGCCGAAGGCAAGAGCCACCGGACGGCACATCACTGCCAAACCGATGCCCGCGTCCGCCATCGGTGAGCTCCGATACAGCCTTCGTCCCTGGCTGGGCACCGACTGGCTTGGCCAACCCATGCCGGATGACCTCGTCGGTGGGCAGGCGTTGATCGGCCGGTTGCTGTTGGCCATCTCCAAGCTGCCCGCCCTGCGGACCGAGCTCAACAGCCCCTGCGAGGAACTCGTGCTCGATGACGGCGTCGTCGTCGGCGCAATCGTCGTCCGCGAGGGACGGCGCGTGGCGATCCGAGCGAGGATGGGCGTGCTGATCGCCTCCGGCGGCTTCGAGCGCAACGACGCGATGCGCACGGAAGTACGGCGTCCCCGGCGTGGCGCGGGACTCCATGGCCCCGGCGGGCAACCAGGGTAAAGCCATCACGGCGGGGATCGCCGTCGGCGCGGACACTGACCTGATGGATCAGGCCTGGTGGTCACCCGGCCTCACCCATCCCGACGGCAACTCCGCGTTCGCGCTGTGGTTCACCGGCGGACTTTTCGTCAACAACGCCGGGCTACGCTTCGTCAACGAGTCCGCCGCCTACGACCGCCTCGGCCGCGACATCATTCGCGAGCTGGAGCAGGGCCGCGTGACCTTGCCCTACTGGATGGTCTACGACGACCGTGACGGGCTCGTCCCTCCGGTCAAGGCGACCAACCTGCCGATGGTCGCGGCCGAGAAGTACGTCGACGCCGGGCTGTGGATGACCGCCGACACCCTGGAGGAGCTGGCCGAGCTGATCGCGGTCCCCGCGCAGGCGCTGGTCGGCACCGTGGCGCGGTTCAACGGCTTCGTCGAAACGGGGGTGGACGAGGACTTCGGACGCGGCGACGAGGCCTACGACCGGGCCTTCAGCGGTGGCGAACCGCCGCTGTATCCGATCACGAAGGGTCCGTTCCACGCCGCGGCCTTCGGCATCTCTGACCTCGGCACCAAGGGCGGCCTGCGCACCAATACCGACGGTCAGGTGCTCGACACCGAAGGTTCCCGCATCCCCGGGCTGTACGCGGCAGGCAACTCGATGGCCGCGCCCAGCGGCGCCACGTACCCCGGCGGTGGGAACCCGATCGGCACCAGCATGGTCTTCAGCCACCTGGCCGTCCGCGACATGATCCGCCGCCGCGTGGGGTAGAAAAGGAGCAGAGCCACCTCAGCTCCCGGACGAGCACCGCCGTACCCGGATCGCGACAAGACGGCGTCGAAGGAGAGCGTCATGGCGTGGATCGTGCTTGTGGTGTCCGGAGTGCTGGAGGCGGTGTGGGCCACCGCGCTCGGCAAGTCAGCGGGCTTCAGTCAACCCTGGCCCAGCATCGTCTTTGCAGTCGCGCTGATCGGCAGCATGGGAGGTTTAGCCTTCGCTATGCGGGGCGTCCCCGTCGGCACCGGTTATGCCGTATGGGTCGGCATCGGGGCCGCGCTGACGGTCGCCTATGCGATGGTGACCGGTGACGAGGCGATCTCCGTGTTGAAGATTGCGTTGCTCGCCGCACTCATCCTCTGTGTCATCGGGCTGAAGCTCGCGCATTAACCCATCTGGGCGTGCATCTCCCACAGCAGTACCTCGGCGCCTTCCTCGCCCGCGATCACGCGCTCGCCATCGGCCGCACTGAGCCGGGCAGCATCTCCCGCGCACAGCTCGCCCTGATCTTCCAGCTCGATCTGCCCGTCGGCGACGAATACGTGCGCGAACGGCGCCGCGGGCACCGCCACCTCGCCACCAGGGTGCAGTCGGGCGATGTGTAGCGCCGCGTGCGGCTGATTGATCCGAATTGCGGCGGCGCCGGAGTGATTGGTCATCCCAGACGCGACCAGCACCAGGCCGCCGCCGGCCAGCTCAGCACCGATGTCCAGCTGCTCATAGCCCGGCATCCGGCCCGGTTGGTCGGGCGGCACCCACATCTGCACGAAGTGCACCGGGTCGTCCCCGGCGTTGCGCTCCGAGTGCAGAATGCCGGTGCCCGCGCTCACCCGTTGCGCCAGCCCGGGGTAGACGACGTCGGCGTTGCCCGCGGAGTCCTGATGCATCAGCGCCCCGCTGAGCACCCAGGTGACGATCTCCATGTCCCGGTGCGGGTGAGTGTCAAACCCGGCAGCTGCGCTCACGGTGTCCTCGTTGTTGACCAGCAGCAGTCCGAAATGGGTGTTGTCCGGATCGTAGTGCTCTCCGAAGGAGAACGAGTGCCGTGACTCGAGCCAGTCGGTCCGGGTGTGCAAGCGGTCGCCAGCGCGTCGGATGTCTGCCGTCATGCCGGGACCAGCACGACGGCGGCAGCTCTTATTCCCCTACATGAACGCGATCTCAGCGCGTCGGCACCGGGGCCGCTGGCGTGATGGGCGTGGGTGCGGCCGTTGTTGCCTGTCCCATCGCGACGCGGGTTGCCGCGACGGTGCTCCCGCTCTGCACGCCCGTCACGAGGACTTGCTTGCCCACGGTGAAGTCGCTGCGGGCGGCAGCTGCCTTGACCGTACCGAACTTGGTGTCCGCACCGACGGTGACGGTGACCGTGCCGTTGTTCGCGGTCTGCACGGTCCAGGCGTCTCCGTCGATAGCGGTGAGCGACCCTCGCACGGCGGGCGCGTTGGTCTTGCCCGTCTTGGTCTTGCCCGTCTTGGCGGTGCCTTTGCTCGGCTGAGCAGGTGGGGGCGCCGACGACTGTGCGACCGGAGCGGAGGGGGTGGCCGAGGTGTGCCCCCATGCGTAGCCTCCGCCCAGCGCGCCGCCGACGACGAGCGCGGCGACCAGGATCAACCCAATACGGCTTGCGCGTCTGCGGTTCATGAGCCCAACGGTAGGCACCGTTATTGAACGGTGGGTGTGGGCCTTCTGAGGCTTCTCTGAAACCTCGTTTCCCCTCCCCGATAGTCTGCCGCCATGCGAAAGGTCTCACGATGAACCCCGTCGATGCGCTGATGGGACCGATCGAGTGGTTGGGTTCGTCGGTGCAGAACGGTCTCGAGGTGCTGCGGCTCGGTGGCCTGGAGACCGGGGAGGAGTCCGCACCCTACGAGGTGGTCGCCGAGCGGCGGAACTTCCGGCTGCGCCGCTACTTCGCCGGTGACACCGACGCCCGCGCCCGGCTGTGCTGTTGGTTCCCCCGATGATGCTGGACGCCGGGGTGTTCGACGTCGCCCCGAACTCCAGCGGCGTCACGGTGCTGAACGAGCTGGGGGTCGACGCCTGGGTGGTGGACTTCGGTGCGCCCGACCGCGAGGAAGGCGGCCTGGAGCGCAACCTCACCGACCATGTCATCGCGGTCAGCGAGGCCATCGACGTTGCGCGCGAGATCCTCGGCCACGACGTGTCGATCGGCGGCTATTCCCAGGGCGGCATGTTCTGCTACCAGGTTGCCGCGTATCGACGCAGCAAAGGCCTGGTCAGCGTAGTCACCTTCGGCAGCCCGGTGGATACCCGCATCGTGCTGGAGCGCTTCGGTATCCCGGAGGACATCGGGCTGCGTGGAGCTGCATTCCTGGCCGATCACGTGTTCAACCGCCAAGCCGTCCCCGGATGGCTGTCCAGCGCCGGCTTCCGCCTGCTGGACCCGGTGAAGTCGATCCGCTCCCGCGTCGAGTTCGTGCTGCAGCTGCACAACCGAGAGGCCCTGCTGCCCCGCGAGCGTCAGCGCCGGTTCCTGGGAGGGGAGGGCTTCATCGCCTGGTCGGGACCCGCGGTCGCTGAGCTGCTCAGCCAGTTCGTGGTGCACAACCGGATGATGGAGGGCGGCTTCGTCATCGGTGAGGAGTCGGTGACCCTGGCCGACATCACGTGTCCCATCTTCGCCGTGGTCGGCACCGTGGACTCCATAGCCCCTGCCGACGCCGTGCGCTCGCTCGGGCGCGCCGCCCCGCACGCGGAGGTCTTCGAGATGGCCATCCGGGCTGGGCACTTCGGACTGGTGGTGGGCTCGGTGTCTACCGACACCACCTGGCCGACGGTCGCCGGCTGGCTGCACTGGCGGGACGGCTCAGGCCCGCGTCCGGAGCTGGTCCGCGACCTCGGCGAGAACGCTGCCCAGACTCGGACCAGCTCCGCGTTGACCCAGAGCGTGAGCCTGGTGGCCGACGTCGGGGTGGGTGCGTCGCGGTCCGTCGTGGCGGCCGCGTCGCAAAGCGCGCGCACGGTGGCCGGCCTGGCCGGCGAGGCGTTCTGGCAGCTGCCGCGGCTCGCCCGGATGGAGCAGATCAACGCCCGCACGCGTATTTCCCTGGCCTCGCTGCTCGATGAGCAGGCGAAGCGCGCGAGCGAGGATGTCTGCTTCCTGTTCGAGGGTCGAGCGCACACCCACGGCAAGGTGAAGGACCGCATCGACAACATCGTGCGGGGGTTGCTGAGCCTGGGCGTGCACCAGGGCGAGCACGTGGGCGTGCTGATGGCCACGCGACCCAGCGCCTTCACCGTGCTCGCCGCGCTAAACCGACTGGGTGTGGTGGCCGTGCTGCTCCGGCCCGATGGCGACACCACCCGGGAGGCCAAGCTGGGTCAGATCAGCAAGGTGATCACCGGCCCGGAGCTCGCCGCGCATGCCGTCGACGCGAACATCGGGCAGGTCTACGTCCTGGGCGGTGGCTCCCAGGACCGCGAGCTGCCGCACGTCACCGACATGGAGCGGATCGACCCAGCGAAGGTCACCATGCCGTCGTGGTATCGGCCGAATTTGGGACGGGCGAGCGACCTGGCGTTCATCCTGTTCACCGGCAGCGCCGAGAGGACCCGTCCGCGGCGGATCACCAACCATCGGTGGGCTCTGTCGGCCTTCGGCACCGCGACTTCGGCGTCGCTGTCGCCGGCCGACACCCTGTTCTGCATCACGCCGCTGCACCACCCCTCCGGCCTGATGACCAGTCTGGGTGCGCGCGCTGCTGCTGGCGCCGGTCCGTCCCGCGGAGCTGCATCACCCGGTGCGGCTGTTCCTTGGCTCGGGGGCACCACGCGGCCTGAGTCGCCGGCTCACCGAACGCTTCGCGCCGGCCAAGCTCGTCGAGTTCTACGCCACCACCGAGGGCGACGCGATCCTGGTCAACCTCACCGGGTCCAAGCCCGGCTCGAAGGGACGGGCGCTACCCGGCAACACGCGCGTGCGCCTCGCCGCGTACGACGTCGACCGCAGGCACTTCATTGAAGATGACCGGGGATTCGCCCGCGCCTGCGGGGCGGAGGAGGTCGGCATGCTGTTGGCCCGCGCGGACAATGCGCTGGACGCGGTGATCGGCAGCCCGCTGCGCGGGGTCTTCGCCCGCGAGGACGCCTGGCACGCGACGGGCGACCTGTTCTGGATCGACGCCGACGGCGACCATTGGCTGGTCGACAACCTCTCCACCATGCTGCACACCGCGCACGGCGTGGTGTTCAACCAACCGATGCAATACGTGCTAGACGACGTCTGGGGGGTGGACCAAATAGTCACCTACGGCGTGCCGTCGCCGGTGGACGGCGAGTTTTATGCCGTTGCGGCACTGACGGTGCAGGCCAGCCGGGAGATCACCGGGCAGGACGTCACCGCGGCGTTGCGCACCCTGGAACCCGGCCTGCGCCCGGACCTCGTGCACGTGGTGGATGCGATCCCGACGACCATCGCCTACCGGCTGGACACCGCGCCGCTGCAGGCCAAGGGGCTGCCGAAGCCCGGTGACGGCGTGTGGTGGCACGACCGCCGCAAGGACGCATACGTCCCGCTGACCGCGGCACGGCGCTCGCGGTTGCTCCGCGTTGGGCGAAAGCGGCATTCGCTCAAAATCGCTGAGTGAATGCGGCTTTCGCCCAACCTGCGGCGGGTCAGCCCTGCTTGTCGTCCAAGCGGAAACCGACCTTCATCTGCACCTGTACGTGCGCGATCTGCCCGTCGACGACCTCTCCGCGGATCTGGCCGACCTCGAACCAGCCCAGATTGCGCACCGTCTGCGAAGCCCTGGCGATGCCGTTGCGGATCGCGGCGTCCACGCCGTCCGGTGAGGTGCCGACGATTTCGGTGATCTGATAGGTGTGTTCGCTCATGGCGTCAGCCTATGCCGTACACACCGGGTTTACTCGCCGAGATCGACCATCAGCTGCAGCCCGGGCCCGAGCACCACCGCGAGCACCAGCAGGGCCCACCACGGCTTGGTCACGAATGCGCACCACCGGCCCAGCCACCCGCTTGTGGGAAGCCTTAGCTTGCGCAGCGCGACTGCTACCGCCGCAACTCGGCTCTGAGCGCCGAGACGGCCGAGGTCAATCACCACCCACACCAAAAAGATGAATGCTCCGAGCACGGCCGCCGCCGAGCCCACCTCCACCGCCGCGGTGATCAGCCGGGTCTCCGGGTCGACGGTCGCGTCCTGCCTGCTGAACTCGTGTGCGAAGTACACACTGAGTACGCCGGCCGTGCAGAGCACGAAGGTGCCGACCGCAAACTTCCACAGCCAGGCCAGCCGCTCCGTGAGCAGGGATCGTGCGTGCATCTTGGGCAGTGGCGGGGACACCAACAGCACTGCCAGCACCGGGCCGGCCGTGGTCGCAGCGACCACTGCGCCGAGGACACGTGCCGCGGGGTGCAGGCCCAGCAGTTCCAGCGCGAGAAATAGCAGCGCGAGGACGGCCGCGGTGCAGCCTGGGTGGGTGACCCAGCGCCTGGCCCTCATGTCCGGTGATCCTGCCATCGGGCAAGGACCGTCGGTAGCGTTGACCTCATGCCAACCGAGACCCGCCCCACCGCGCTGGTCACCGGCGCCAGCAAAGGAGTCGGCGCGGCGACCGCCCGCGCGCTGAGCGCCACCCACGACGTGCTGCTCGGCGGGCGTGACGCCGCGGCCCTGGACCGTCTCGCCGCCGAGCTGCCCGGTGCACGGCCGTGGAAGGTCGAGATTACCGACGACGCGGCACTCGCCGTGGCGTGCGCGGACATCGAGCGGCTGGAGGTGTTGGTGCATTCCGCAGGCGTCGGCGACATCGGCACCATCGCGGACAGCACAACGCAGCTGTGGCGCACCACCTTTGACATCAACGTGGTGGCGGTCGCCGAGCTCACTCGGCTGTTGCTGCCGGCGCTCCGTACGGCGAGGGGCCACGTAGTGATGATCAACTCCGGTGCGGGCTTCACGGCGCGTCCCGGCTGGGGCGCCTACGCGGCGAGCAAGTTCGCGCTGCGCGCGTTAGCGGACTCCCTGCGCGCGGAGGAGACCGCGCTGCGCGTCACCTCGGTGCACCCCGGGCGCATCGACACCGACATGCAGCGCCGGGTTCGCACAGCTGAGGGCGGCGAGTACGAGGCGGACCAGTACCTCAGCGCCGAGTCCGTTGCCTCCGCGGTGCTGACGGCCGTACGGGCCCCGGTCGATGCGCACCTCACCGAGCTGGTCCTGCGTCCCGCATCGCACTAGAGCACCAGGTTGATCAGCCGCCCGGGCACGAAGATCACCTTGCGCGGCTCGCCACCGTCCACCAGTACGGCGATCTTCTCTTCCGCCAGCGCCGCAGCGAGCACCGCGTCCCGGTCGGCGTCCGCGGACATGGTGATCACCGCGCGCACCTTGCCGCCCACCTGCACGGGGTAGTCCAGCGTGTCCGCGGTCAACCAACGCTCTTCGGCCTTCGGGAACGGCCCGTGGGCCAGCGAGCCCCGTCCCTCAGCATGATCGTGGCCCAAGCGCTGCCAGAGCTCCTCGGCAATATGCGGAGCCAGCGGAGCCACCATCAGCACCAGCGGTTCGGCCACCGATCGCGGTGCGCCGCCCGGGTAGCTCTTGGTGAGGTGGTTGGTCAGCTCGATCAGCTTGGCCGCCGCGGTGTTGTTCCGCAGCGCGGCGTAGTCCTCGGTGACGCCCGCGATGGTGCGATTCAGCAGCCGCACGGTGTCCTCGGACGGCGCATCCTCGGACACCCGCACCGCACCAGTCGACTCGTCCACCACAGCCCGCCACAGGCGTTGCAGGAAACGGTGCGCCCCGACGACGTCCTTCGTGGCCCAGGGCCGCGACATGTCCAGCGGCCCCATGGACATCTCGTACACCCGCAGGGTGTCCGCGCCGTAGGCCGCGCACATCTCATCGGGGGAGACGGAGTTCTTCAGGCTCTTGCCCATCTTGCCGTACTCGCGCGCGACCTGTTCGCCGTCGTAGAACCACTTACCGTCGGATTCGGACACTTCTTCGGCCGGCACGTAGCGTCCGCGGGCGTCTGTATACGCGTATGCCTGAATATAGCCTTGGTTGTAGAGACGTCGATAAGGTTCTAGCGAGCTGACGTGGCCCAGGTCATAAAGCACCTTGTGCCAGAAACGGCTGTACAACAGGTGCAGCACGGCGTGCTCCACCCCGCCGACGTAGAGGTCCAGGCCACCGGGGTCGTCGGGGCCGTGCAGCTCCGGACGCGGACCCATCCAGTACGCCTCGTTCTCCGGCGCGCAGAAAGTCTCGGTGTTGGTGGGGTCGATGTAGCGCAGCTCGTACCAGGAGCTGCCTGCCCACTGCGGCATCACGTTCGCGTCGCGGCGGTAGTGCCGCAGGCCGTCGCCGAGGTCCAGCTCGACGTTCACCCAGTCGGTGGCCTTGGCCAACGGGGGAGAGGGTTCGGAATCCCCGTCCTCGGGGTCGAAGCTGACCGGGGCGTAGTCGTCGACCTCGGGCAGCTCAACGGGAAGCTCGGCATCCGGCAGCGCCAGCGGAAGTCCGCCGTCGTCGAACACGATGGGAAACGGCTCGCCCCAGTACCGCTGGCGGGCGAATAACCAGTCGCGCAGCTTGTACTGCACGGTGCCGCGGCCGAGTTCGCGCTCGACCAGCCACGGGATGATCGCGGCCTTGGCCTCGTGCACGCCCATGCCGTTGAGGAACTCGGAGTTGATGGCTACCCCATCGCCGGTGAACGCGCCGCCCTCGAAGCCCTCCGGAGGAGCCACCGTGCGCACGATGTCCAATCCGAACGCGGTGGCAAACTCCCAGTCACGCCCGTCCTGCGCAGGCACGGCCAGGATGGCGCCGGTGCCGTACCCCATCAGTACGTAGTCGGCCACGAACACCGGCACCAGGGCGCCGTTCACGGGGTTGGCGGCATACGAGCCGGTGAACACCCCCGTCTTCTCCTTGTTCTCCTGCCGCTCCAAGTCTGTTTTCGACGCGACAGCCTTGCGGTACGCCGCTATTGCCTCTGCCGGCGTCAATGCACCACCCGTCCACCGCGGGTCCACCTCGGCGGGCCATGCGTCGGCCGTGAGCTGCGAGACGAGGGGGTGCTCCGGAGCCAGCACCACATAGGTCGCACCGAACAACGTGTCCGGCCGGGTGGTGAACACCTCGACGTCGGCCCCCTCCGCGCGGAAGGTGACCTGCGCGCCGAAGGAGCGACCGATCCAGTTGCGCTGCATCGTCTTGACTTTTTCCGGCCAGTCCAACAGCTCCAGGTCGTCGATCAGCCGGTCGTTGTAGGCGGTGATCCGCATCATCCACTGACGCAGCGTCCGCCGGAAGACGGGGAAGTTACCGCGATCGCTGCGGCCGTCGGCGGTGACCTCCTCGTTGGCCAGCACAGTGCCCAGCCCCGGGCACCAGTTCACCGGCGACTCCGACAGGTACACCAGCCGGTGCGAGTCGATCACCGTGCGCCGCTCGGCGGAACTCAACATCGGCCAGTCACGGCCGTCGGGCAGCTGCCGGGTGCCGTTGATGTACTCCAGCTCCAGCTCGGCGACCGGCCGGGCGCGGTCCTGCGCGGCGTCGTAGTAAGCCCCGTGGATCTGCAGGAAGATCCACTGGGTCCACCGGTAGAACTCCACATCGGTGGTGGCGACGCGCCTGCGCTCGTCGTGGCCCAAGCCGAGGCGGCGGATCTGCGCCAGGTAGCGCTCGATGTTTGCCTCGGTGGTAGACCGCGGATGAGTGCCCGTCTGCACCGCGTATTGCTCCGCCGGCAAGCCAAACGCGTCAAAGCCCATGGTGTGCAGCACGTTTCGCCCGGTCATGCGGTGGTAGCGCGCGTAGACGTCGGTGGCGATGAACCCGAGGGGATGCCCGACGTGCAGACCGGACCCAGAGGGGTAGGGGAACATGTCCTGCACGAACAGCTTGTCGGCCGGTAGCTCGCCCGTCGCCAGGTCACCCACGGGATTGGCGGCCGCGAAGGTGTGCTGCTCGCTCCACCGCTGCTGCCACCGCGCCTCCACCTCACCGGCCAGGGCAGCGGTGTAGCGGTGTGCCGGGACCTCGTCAGACGGTGCGCTCACGATCTGAGCCTATCGAGCGACCCGAGGGATACATCTGTCGCGGTCGCTCCCATGAACCCCGCTTCGGTGAGCGTCACCGCGCTCAACCAGAAGGGGCGCCACCAAGCATTACTTACCGGTGTTCGCCCCCGCCCCCTGAAACAGCCCGACCCGTTCCAGCCGGCGCGCCCGCTGGGCCACCGGATCCGGAACCGGCACCGCCGCGAGCAGCCGCTTGGTGTACTCCTTGCGCGGCGCCCGCAGGATCTCCTCCCGCGGACCCTGCTCCACGAGCACCCCGTTGTGCATCACCGCCACCTGCCCAGCGAGCTGATCCACCACGGCCAGGTCGTGACTGATGAACAGGCACGCGAACTGCAGCTCGGCCTGCAGTTCGGTGAACAGCTCCAGCACAGTGGCCTGCACCGACACGTCCAGGGCACTGGTCGGTTCGTCGGCCACCAACAGATCGGGCCGCAACGCAAACGCCCGCGCGAGGCTCGCCCGTTGGCGTTGCCCTCCGGAAAGCTCGTGCGGGTAGCGACGGCTCACCGCGGTGGGCAACTGCACCCAGGTCAACAGCTCATCGACCCGCTCCCGGTAGGCGGCACCGGTCACCACCTTGTGCACCTTCAGCGGCTCACCCACGCAATCGCCGACGCTCAGGCGCGGGTTCAGCGAGGATGCGGGGTCTTGGAACACAAAGCCGAACCGGCGGCGCAACGGGCGCAGCTGACGCTCCTTCAGCCCGGCCAGGTCCTGGCCCAGCACCCTGATGCTGCCCGAGGTGGGTTTCTGCAGCGCGGCGACGCAGCGACCAATGGTGGTTTTGCCCGAGCCCGATTCGCCGACCAACCCCAGCGTGGCGCCGCGGGCGATCTCCAGGCTGACCCCGTCCACCGCGCGCACCCCGGGCCGGCCCAGCGCACCGGGGAACTGCACGACGAGGTCCCGCACGTCGAGCACCGGTTCGTCCTCCGACGCGACGACCACGGCCCGCTCGCGGACGATGGCACTGCCCAGGTGCGGCACCGCGGCAAGCAGCTTGCGGGTGTACTCCTCGCGGGGGTGCGCGAACAGCTCGTGCACCTCGGCTTCCTCCACCACCTCGCCCTGATACATCACCACCACGCGGTCCGCGAGGTCGGCGACGACGCCCATGTTGTGGGTGATCAGCACGATCGCGGTGCCCAGGCGGTCGCGGAGGTCGCGCAGCAGTTCCAGGATCTCCGCTTGCACGGTGACGTCCAGCGCAGTGGTCGGCTCGTCGGCGATGATCACCTTGGGGTCGCACGCGATGGCGATGGCGATGACCACGCGCTGCTTCTGCCCACCGGAGAGCTGATGCGGGTAGTAGTGCACGCGGTCGGCCGGGTCGGGCATGCCCACCAGGCTCAGCAGCTCCACCGCGCGGGCCATCGCGGCTTTCTTGCGCATCTTCTGGTGTGCGCGCAAGGCTTCGCTGATCTGGTAGCCGGCGGTGAACAAGGGGTCCCGCGCGGTGCCCGGTTCCTGGAACACCATGGCCACGTCGGCACCCCGGATGGCGCTGAACTGCTTGTCGCTCAAGCCGTTGACGTCGCGCCCGGCCACCTCGACCACGCCGCGCACCCGCGCGCTCGCCGGCAGCAGCCCCATCGCGGTGCGGGCACTCACGGACTTGCCGGAGCCGGACTCGCCGACGATGGCCAGCACCTCACCGGGGCCCACCGCGAAGGAGACGTCGCGCACGGCGTCCACCCGTCCGGCGTCGGTGGAGAACACCACGGACAGCTTGCTGACGGACAGCGCCGGACTACTCATGCTTCTGCTCCTGGACGGCGGCGGGTGCGCAGCAATGGGTTCAGCGACTCGTCCAGGCTCTCGCCCACCAAGGTCATGCCCAACACCACCAGCACGATCGCGGTACCGGGGTAGATGGACGTCCACCAGATGTCGTTGGAGATGTCAGGTAGCGCCTTGTTCAGGTCGTAGCCCCACTCCGCGGCCGAAGTGGGCTCGATGCCGAACCCGAGGAAGCCGAGCCCGGCCAGCGTCAGGATCGCCTCCGAGCCGTTGAGCGTCACGATGACCGGCAGGGAACGGGTGACGTTGGCGAAGATGTGCCGGAACAGGATCCGCGCGGTGGACGCACCGGTCACTCGGGCGGCGTCCACATAGGGCTCCTGCTTGACGGCCACCGTCTCGTTGCGCACCACCCGGAAGTACTGCGGGATGAACACCACGGTGATGGCGATGGACGCGGACAAGATGCCGCCGAAGGCGCTGGACTGTCCGCCGGCGACCACGATGGAGACGATGATGGCCAGCAGCAGGGACGGGAACGCGTAAATGGCGTCCATGAACACCACCAGGATCCGGTCGATCCACCGCCCGATGTAGCCGGACACCAGGCCGAGCACCACACCGACGATGGCGGAGGCGAACAGCGACAGCGCGATGACCTCCAGTGCCGTGCGGGCCCCGAAGATCACCCGCGACAGCACGTCCTCGCCGCGCACCGAGGTACCGAACCAGTGCGCACCCGACGGCGCCTCCTGCCGCACGAACGCCACGCCGCCGGAGCTGTTCTGGGAGTAGCCGTACGGCGCGATCCACGGCGCGAACACCGCCACCACAATGAACAGCGCGATGAGCACCAGCCCGAACACCAGGGTCGCTCGCTGCAGCCCGGCGCTGGCGGTGAGCACCCCGAACACCCGACGCCATCCGCGACGTTCAGCGACCGGCGCATGGGTCATAACGGTCGCCATCAGAACTTCACCCGCGGGTCCACCAGGGCAACCACCACGTCGATGAGGAAGCTGATGACGGCCACCACCACCGCCAGCACGGTGACGATGCCCTGCACCGCGATGAAGTCCCGTGCTTCCAGGTACTGGGTCAACTGGTAGCCGATACCCTTCCACTCGAAGGTGGTCTCGGTGAGCACCGCCCCACCGAGCAGCAGCGCGATCTGTAGCCCCATCACGGTGACCACCGGGATCAGCGCATTGCGGAAGGCGTGCCGCCCGGTGACCGTGCGCGCGCGCAAACCCCGGGCCCGCGCCGCCTCCACGTAGCCCTTGCCCAGGGTCTGGATGAGGTTGATGCGCACCAGCCGCAGGAACACCCCCGCGGTGAGCAGCCCCAGCGCCAGTCCGGGCAGCACCGCGTGCTTGAGCACGTCGATCAGGTAGGAGTTGTCGCCGTACAGGATGGCGTCGATCACCAGGATGTTCGTCTTGGGTGAGACGTTCTGCAGGGCGAGCTCGGTCCCGGCGCTGGCTCGTCCGGCCACCGGTAACCAGCCCAGCTTCACCGCGAACAGCAGCTTGAGCAGCATGCCGACGAAGAACACCGGCGCCGCGTAGGTGAGGATCGCGGCGAAGCGCAGCACCACATCGCTCACCCGGTCGCGGTGCGTGGCGGCGTAGCGCCCCAGCGGGATGGCGACGATGAACGCCACCAGCAGCGCCCAGAAGCTCAGCTCCAAGGTGGCTGCCCCGTTGACGATCACCACGTCGGAGATGGGCCGCGAGTCGGTGAAGGACTTACCGAAGTCTCCGCGCAGCAAGGCGGTCAGGTACTCCCAGTACTGCGTCAGGATGGGCCGGTCGAGTCCGGCGGCGGCCTTGCGCTCAGCGATCTGGGCGGGGTTGAGCCGTCCGCCCTGCGCCGCCGTCACCGGGTCGCCCACCACCCGCATCAGAAGAACACCACTGTGACCAGGATCAGTACGGTCGGGATGATGAGGACCAGCCGAACCAGCAGGTAGCGCGCGAGCGCACCCCGCTGGCTGCGCCCGCCCCCCTTACCGGGCGCGACAGCACCCGCCGGCCCGGGAAGCGGATCGATCCCGGCCAGTTCCGCTGACGTCACCGGGTCAGCTCTTGGTGAGCGTGCCGAACCGGAACTTGAACGAGGCGTCCAACGTCTCGTCGACCCCGTTGACGTTCTTGCCGGCCACCACCACCTGGGTCCCCTCCAACAGCGGCAGGATCGGCAGGTACTGGGTGGCGATCTCGGTCTGGATCTGCTTGATGAGTGCGGTGCGCTTGGCGGCGTCCGGCTCGGTCGCCTCGGCGCTCAACTGGGCCTGCACGCCGGGGTTGTCGAAGTGCGACTGCAAGAAGTTGTCCTTGCCGAAGAACGGGGTGAGGTAGTTGTCGGCGTCGGGGAAGTCGGGGAACCAGCCGAGCTGGTACACGGGGTAGGCGTCCTTGACCCGCTGCTTGCTGTAGGTCGTGTACTCGGTCGACTGCAGGTTTACCTTGAACAACCCGGTCGACTCCAACTGCGACTTGATGGCCGCGTATTCCTCGCCCGAGGTCGAGCCGTAGTGGTCGGGTGCGTACTGGATGTCGACGGTGACCGGGGTGGTGACGCCGGCATCGGTGAGGAACTTGGTGGCCTCGGCCTTGTCCGGCTTGGCGCCGTAGGTGTCCTTCAACGCGGGCGTCGAACCGTTCACCGTGGAGGGGACCGCGGAGTAGGCGGGGGCGTAGGTGCCCTTGTAGACGCTACTGGCCAGGGCGTCGCGGTCCACTGAGGACGCCATGGCCTTGCGCACGGCCAGCTTCTGTTCGGGAGTGTTGCCCGGCATGGTGTTGAGGTTGAACACGATGTAGCGCAGCTCGCCGCCGGGCCCGTGGTGCACCGTGACGTTGTTGGACTTTTCAAGGCTGTCCACGTCGGTCGGGGTCAGCGAGCGGTAGGCGACGTCGATCGAGTTCTGCTGCACGTCGAGCTTGAGGTTGTCCGAGCTGGCGTAGTAGCGCAGCGAGACGTCCGCGGTCTTCGGCTTGCCCAGCGCGCCGTTGTAGTCCGGGTCGGCCTTGAAGTTGACCAGTTGATTCTTGGTGTAGCTGGTGATGGTGTACGGCCCGGAGAAGGCCTTGGCGTCGACGATGGCGTTGTCGTCCATCACCTTGTCCGCGGGGAACACCTGCTCGTCCACGATGGGGCCGGCGTTGGTGGCCAGGATCTGCGGGAAGGTCTGGTCGTTGGGTTGCTTCAGGGTGAAGTTGACGACCGTGTCGCTGGCGGCGGCCGCGTTGTCCAGGTTGCCCAGCAGCGAGGCGGGGCCATTGGGGTCGTTGATCTTCAGCACGCGGTTCAGGGAGAACGCGGCGCTCTTAGCCGTGAGGGGATGGCCGTCGGCGAAGTTAAGGCCGCTCTTGATGGTGCAGGTGTAGACCGTGGGCTTGCTGAACTCACAGCTCTGCGCGGCGTCGGGCTTGAGGTCGGAGCTGCCGGGCGCGAAGTTCATCAGGAACTGATAGCTCTGGTTCATCAGGGCGAACGAGCCGTTGTCGTATGCGCCGGCGGGATCGAGCGAAGTGACCTTGTCGGTGGTACCCACGACGAGAGGTTTGGTTCCGTTCGCTCCCGACGCCCCGTTGTCGGTACGGCCGGAACCGCAAGCGGCGAGCAGCAGGATGGCCACACACAGGGAGGCGACTGCCCCCGAGGTGGTCGTCGCTCGGGTGGTCCGCACTCGTATCCGCAGGGGTAGCTCGGCTTCCTGGTCGGGGACGGCTGAACCCGCCGCCCTGTGGGGCGATGGGGTGCGGCAGCACTCTTACCCGCAGAGTGATCTAGAGCACTCTGCGGCGCCGTAGTCACCGCGCGAAAAATGTTGTGCATCGGTGACCTCGTATCCTGATGAAGTGTCCGCTGCCGCCCAGACCGCCGTCGCGATCGTATTGCTGCTCGCCGGTCCAGCGCTGCTGGTGGTGGCGGGCCTCGGTGCGTCGGGGCGCTTGAAGCGCAATCGCTTCGCCGGTGTGCGAAGCCCAGCAACAATGGCCAGTGCCGAAGCATTCGCACTCGGCAACCGGGTCGCCGCACCGCCGATGCTCGGTGCCGCGCTGCTCCTGCTGCTGGCCGGCGGCGCGTTCTTCGCCCTGGCGGGTGCGGCCAAGCCGGTTGTCATCGTGCTCGGCCTGTTGGGTGCCGCTGTGCTCATGGTGGTCGGCGGCCTGCTGGGCAACCGGGCCGCGTCCGGCTGCGCGACGGAACGTTGTGCGGACTGCACCGGTTGCGCGTTGATGGAATCCCGCAGCTGATGGCCACCACCGTCCTCGTACCGAGTACCCGTGGCGTCGACGCGCTCGCCGATCTACCCGAGGTGCGCGCCGTCCGCTTCGTCCCGACCGAGTTCCCGGAGACCGGACACGACGCCGGGGTATTGGTGGTCCGCAGCTCCGACGTGGACGCCCAGCTCGCGCTGATGGCCCAACTGCCTCAGCTGAGCCTGGTGCAGACCCTGAGCGCGGGCATCGACCACTGGGAGGGGCGCCTGCCCGAGGGTGTGGCGCTGTCCAACGCCCGCGGCGCGCACGGGGCCTCGACCGCCGAGTGGGCGGTGAGCGCCTTGCTCGCCGTGTACCGGGAGCTGCGCGAGTTCTCCGTCGAACAGACCCGCCACGTCTGGAACTCCCACCGCACCGACACCATGGTGGGCAAGCGAGTCCTGGTGCTTGGCGCCGGCGACCTCGGCACGCACGTCCGTCGGCGCCTGGAGGCATTCGGCGCCGAGGCCACCATGGTCGGTCGCCGCGCACGCCAAGGAGTGCGGGCAATGGCAGAGGTCCCCGACCTGCTGCCCGAGCATGACGCCGTTGTCCTGGTACTGCCGCTCACCGAGGACACCCGCGGCAGCGTGGACGCCGCGTTCCTGGCTCGCATGCCCGATAACGCGGTGCTGGTCAACGCTGCACGCGGCGAGGTGGTCGATACCGCCGCGTTGCTCAGCGAGCTGCAGCGCGGACGACTGCGGGCGGCGGTGGACGTCACCGACCCCGAGCCTCTCCCGGCCAATCATCCCCTGTGGACCGCTCCCGGAGTGCTGATCACTCCGCACGTCGCCGGCAGCACCTTCGGCGACGAGGACCGGGCCTGGCGGGTGGCGCGCGAGCAGATCATCGCGCACCTCGCCGGTCGCAAGCCGGCCAATCTCGTTGGCTGAGTGGGGTTGCCAGCCCACTCACAGTTCGTCCCCAGATTGAACCCAGGGCCGGGGTATGTTATAGCGTAATGGTTGTACATCACGCGCCCCCCGCAGGACTTCGTGGGCGCAGTCTCGGGATTCTGTACGCGCTGCCCAAGCTGGGTCGACGAACGCCACTCACCACGATCTACCTCGCGGCGCTGGCCGTGGTGGGCTCACTACTCGGATCACTCGGCACCCACTGGCAGGCGGTCGTCGTCGCCAAGGCGAGCACCAACCTGCACAACCTCGGCCAGTGGCACTTCTCTACGCTCGCCACCAGCGCCTTTGTCATCGACGAGGGACCGGTGTGGTTCACCTGTCTGGGCGTGGGCTGCACCCTGGCCGTAGCGGAACTGGCCTGGGGCGGACGCCGCATGTTCACCACGTTCGTACTCGGCCACCTGGGTGCTACCGCGGTGGTGGCCGGTGGACTCTGGGTGGGCATTCGCAGCGGATGGCTGCCGGTCACCTGGGAGCTCGCCTCGGACGTGGGGGTCAGCTACGGCGTGGTGGCCGTGCTCAGCGGCCTCGCCTTCAGCGTGCCGCGCGGCTGGCGGCTGGCCTGGTCTGCGGTGTGGATCGCGCTGGCCGCACAGTCGGTGCTCAGTGAACGCAGTTTCACCTCCGTCGGCCACTGTGTGGCGATCCTGCTCGGGCTGGCCGTCGCGTGGTTGGCGCTGCGCCACCGCGGTGGCGAATCCGCAGCCACCTTGCGCTCACCGCTGGCCCTCGCGCTGCTGGTGGGTGCGGCGCTGTTCGGGTTGTGCATCGTCGGTTGGGGCGAATCGGGGTGGTGGTCGGCACCGGTGGTGGCTGTGGTCGTCGTCCAAGTTTCGCCCTTTCCCCGCGGGGCTGCTGCACGTCAGTTGCGGTCCACGTCCACTGGATGCGTCGCCAACATCGCCAGCGGCATCGGCTGACGCCGCAGCACCCGGACCCACACGTCCACCCGTCCCGGCATGAGCACATCGCTCGGCAGCGACGGCAGCACCAGCCAGTCCGTCCGGCCCAGCTCAGCGTCCAACTGACCGGCCGACCAACCCGCGTAGCCGACGAACACCCGAACCCCGCCGAGCAACGGCATCACGTCGTCAGGGTTGGCGTCCAGGTCGACCATGACCACCCTGCCCTCCACCGGCCGTAGTCCGGGCACGCGATCCGCGTCGACGCCGGGTTGCAGCACTCCGAGGCACAGGGCGGAGTCACGCTTGACGGGGCCGCCGACGAACAGCGCCTGCGGCCGAACCGCGTGCGGTGCCCAGGCGGGGAGCACGTTCTGCACAGCGGTGTCGCTCGGACGGTTGAGCACGACGCCCAGACTGCCCTCGCCGTTGTGCTCGATGAGGTAGATGACGGTGCGGCGGAAGGTCGGCTCGACCAACTCCGTGGACGACACCAACAGCGCGCCTGCGCGTACGTCCGGAGAAGCCACCCCGTGATCCTGCCACCGCGGGCGGATCGCTGCGTATTCTCGGGCGCATGACAGTGCGCGGGCGGTGTCACGCCGTCCGCGCCACTCTGTTGACCAGCCCGGGACTTGGCCGGCTGGTGGCCACGCGCTTCGCCGCGCAGTGGGGTGACGGGCTGTTCCAGGCGGCGCTGGGCAGTGCGGTGCTGTTCAACCCCGAACGCCAGGCCGACCCCGCCGCCGTGGCTGCCGGTCTCGCAGTGCTGTTACTGCCCTACTCGCTCATCGGTCCCTTCGCCGGGTCCCTGCTGGACCGCTGGTCGCGCAGCCGGGTGCTGGTGTGGGCCAACGCGCTGCGCGCCGTGCTGATCATGGCGGTCGCCGTGGCAATGGTTAGCGGGGTGCACGGCGCGGGCCTGTATGTAGGTGCGCTCGCGGTGACCGCCGTCAGCCGCTTTGTGCTCTCCGGTCTCTCCGCAGCGCTGCCGCACGTCACCACCGAGCGACGGGTGGTTGCGGTGAACGCCGCGCTGACCACGGCGGGGGCCATGGTCGCGGTCGTCGGCGCGGGCTGCGCGGTCGGTGTGCGGGCCGTAGTGGGCGCTGGTGACGCGGGCTCCGCGCTGACCACCGCCGTCGCCGCATTGGGCTCGTTGGGCGCAGCGCTGGTGGCGGTGAGCTTCTCGCGACTGCAGCTCGGTCCGGACGGCGCGAACCACGCCGATGCGGTCCACGTCGTCGCCGCCGGACTGGTGCGCGGCGCGCGGGCGGCATGGCACGCACCGAGCGTGGCGGCGGCGCTGGTCGCGCTGGGTGCGCACCGTATCGCCTTCGGCATCAACACCTTGCTCATCCTGCTGCTCGTGCGCTACTCCTTCACCGGGGTGGCTGGGCTGCGCGGCGCGCTCGCGGGACTGTCCCAGGTCGTGGCGGTCACCGCGCTCGGATTGCTCCTGGCCGCGGTACTCACGCCGCTGATCGTTTCCCGAATTGGCAAGCGGCGCGCCATCACCGCGGCCCTGATCGTCGCCTTGGTGACTCAGGTGACGCTGGTGCCGACCCTGTCGCAGCTGCCGATCTTGCTCGCCGCCTTCGTGCTGAGCGTGGCGGGCCAGGTGGTGAAGCTCAGTGCTGACGCGGCGATGCAGCTGGAGGTGGACGACGCCCACCGCGGGCAGGTGTTCGCCCTGCAGGACGCGATGTTCAACGTGGGCTACGTGGCAGCGATTGCGGCGGCGGCCACGGTGGTCGCTCCGGACGGTCGATCACCGGCGCTCGCCTTCGTCGCGGCCGCGGTCTACGGACTCGGGTTGGTGGCGCACCTGGCGGTCAGCCGACGTTCGCCACGTACTCCCGCAATGCCGCCAGATCGAGCGCCCACCCGGAGGGCGGCTGAGCGCCGGTATGGCTGACCTGGACCTGCGTGGCGGCGGGGGACTCCTGTCGCAGCTCGACGGTGGTCGTCGTGCCGTCCCGCCACCGCACTCGAAACAGCTGAGGCGGAAGATACTCGGCAACTCGGCCGGCACCGGCACGGTCGCCCCGCTCGGCGGTGAGCTGCCCGAACTGCCCGCCACTCTCCTTGTCGAGGTCTACCGCCTGCCACCATTCCGCGCGCTTCCTGGCGTCGGTGATGGCCCGCCATACTCGTTCGCGCGGAGCCTGGATGTCGCACGTCTGGGTATGGAGTGGGGTGATCGCGGGCGTGGCGTCACGGATGCGCTCCAGGTCGTCCATCGAGACCAGCGCCGCGGCGGGCTTGCCGTGCTTGGTGAGCACGATGCGCGCGCCACCATAGGTCACCCGTCCAACCAGATCGGCCAGCTGAGTCCGCGCCTGAGCCAGACCAAGCTCATCATCCATGCGCAGATCGTATCAATCGTTATTTACGTACAATCTGCAGACCGCGTGCTTGTATGCCCAACGGCGACCGGCCCGTCTCAGACGGCTTTGCCGCGGTAGTCGTAGCACCCGCGGCCCTCCAACGGCGCAGTGGCACCGGTTACGACTTTGGCACGGTAATCCCGCGATATCGGGCGGATCTACTTGGCGCCGGTGGTGGAGCTCGACAACGAACGCGGGTCGCGCGGTCCCCACCGACCGTGCTCGACCTGGCCGAGGAATTGCTGCACCAGCTGGTTGTAGAGGGCCGGTTCTTCGAGATTGGTGACGTGCCCGGAACGGGGAAGCACCGCCAGGCCGCAGCGCGGGAGCGTTCGCTTGAGCATCAGGTTGGTCTCGAGCACGCCGTCGTCCTCGTCGCCGGCGACGATGAGCACCGGCACGTCAAGACCACTGAGCTCCTCGCACAGCCCGTACAGCGACGGCCGCGACTTCTGCACACCACGCATGGTGAGCGCGGCACCGAGCGCATCGTGCTCGGCCAGCACCTGCACGTGCTCAGCGTGCCCACGCGGGTCCTTGCCCTGGTACTGCACGCGCGCAGGCCCCACGCCGTACCACTCGGCGACGCTGGCTGAGCCCTCGGTCTCGAAGGCCACCGCGATCGCCTCCGACTCCGCGCGGAACTTCGGCTCCTTGTCCGGATGCGCGCCGTAGCCGCAACCGCCGACGACCAGCGCCGTCACCCGCTCGGGATGTCGCAACCCGAGGTGCAGGGTGGTGAAACCGCCCATCGAGTTGCCTACGACGTGAGCGGTGTCCGCCCCCGCGGCATCAAGCACAGCCACCGCGTCCTCGACGGCGCGCAGCTGGCCGTATACCTCCGGGTCGCTCGGCACAGCGGACGGTGGGTAGCCCCGGGCGCCGTAGACGATGCACCGGTAGCGCCGGGAGAAGTGGCGCACCTGGGCATCCCAGGACCGGTGGTCACCGGCGAACTCGTGGATGAACAGCAGCGGAGTTCCCGCGCCGTGCTCCTCGTAGTACAGCTGCACACCATCGTCGGTGATTGCGAACGCCACTGCGCTATCTCCTTCCCCTGGATCGACCGACGGCGACGCGGGCGCCAAGGTAGGACGCGACGCCGGAGGCGAGCACGGTTGCCACGGTGGGCAGCGCCTTGCGCACCAGGGGCAGCACGATCAGGGCCCACCCGTCCAGGGCGGCGCTGTCGGTGGACTCGGCGACTGGGACCTGGGCAGCTGGAGCCTGGGCAGCAGAACGCTCGGGCGCTGCAGCGGCCACAGTCGGGCCCCCACCACCGGCCAAGAGGGTCTCGACGTTGTGCGCGAACTGCTGCATCAGGCCGCCGGCCACCTCGCCGATCGCGCCCCGGCCGAACTGCGCTACCTTGCCGCGAATGCTCAGGTCGGTGTCGATCACCACCTCGGTGCCGCTGCCATGTGCACGCAGCTGCGCGCCGATGAGCGCGTCCGCGTTGCCTGCGCCGCGCTTCTCGCGGCCCTTAGCCCGCAACGTGAGGCGCCGCGCATCTTTGTCGACGTCGACAAAGGTGGCCTGCCCGGCGTAGGCGACGGCGAGTGGACCGACCTTGATCTTGACCTCACCCTCGAAGGTGCTGTCGTCGACCATGCCCGTCAGGCGCGAGCCGGGCATGCAGGTAGCGACCCGTTCGATGTCGAGAAAGACGTCGAAGACCTCGTCGATGGGGCGGTCGATCTGGAAGATGTTGGACAGCTTCATCGGCGGTCCATCAGGGCTTTGCGCTGGCCACCGTCGATAGGGACATGCGCGCCGTGCACGCTGGCCGAGATGTCGGAGGCCAAGAAGGTGACCAGGGCGGCAACCTCCTGGGGCTCAGTAATGCGACCGAGCGGGATCGAGTCGTTGGCCCGCTGCCGCGCCGTCGCCTGGTCGGTACCCATGTCCCTGGCGAAGGCCTTCTCCAGACCGTCCCAGCGGTCGGTGTTGACCGGGCCGGGGTTGACGGTGTTGACGCGGACGCCGTAGGGGCCGTATTGCTCGGCGACGGAGGAGGCGAAGTTGAGGTCAGCGGCGTTGGCGGCGCCCGCGGTCATCTCCCAGTAGCTCGGCTTGAGTCCGTCGTTGCCGACGACCAGAACGACCGACCCACTGCCCCGTTCCTTCATCTGGGGTATGACCGCACGGACGGTCCGGACGTAACCCATGAACTTCAGGTTGAGGCTCTGCATCCACTGCTCGTCCGTGAGCTCCTCGAGCAGCCCGCCGGGGGAGGAGCCGGCGCAGGTCACCAGGATGTCAATGGGGCCGATCTGCTCGTTGGCGGCCGCTACGCAGCGCTCCACGTCGTCGCTTTTGCTCATGTCACCGGCCAGGGCGACGATGTTGCGCCCACTCTTCTCGGCGATCTCGGCCGCCGTCTTCTCCAGTTCCGCCTGTCCGCGCGCCGTGATCACGACGTCGCAGCCCTCGGCGGCCAGGTGCTCGGCCACCTGACGGCCGATGCCCTTGCTGGCGCCCGTGACGAACGCGATCTTGCCGGTCAGCTTCAAGTCCATGGTGTACTCCTTTGCTCGTCTGCCGTTTGGTATACCATATATCGACCGCCGGACCGGTCAAGGGGTTCTGAGAAATGGTTCGAGAATTCTTCGACGCGCGGCTACGGCCAATCCTGGGCCCTGCTCGATGGGCTGGGCAAGTAAGGCGAGTGCCCGCTCGTCGTAGGCCGCGCCGATCAGCTGAACGCCGACCGGGCACCCCGCCGCCAGCCCCGCGGGTACCGACAGCGCGGGCAATCCGGTCACCGATGCGAGGGCTGTGTAGCGGGACAGCGCGTCGACCGTGTTCATCTCCCGGCCCGCGACCGCCACTGACGTTGCGTGCGCAAGAACTCCGGCGGCAGCGGTCACCGGCGAGAGCAAGGCCGTCAGCCGGTGCTCGTGCATCTTGTGCTCCACCTGCACGCGCAGGGCGCGAGCCAGGGCCGAGGCCAGCTGGTACACGCTGGGCCCATCGATCCGGCCGCCTTCGCGCAGCTGGGCGAGCACCTCGGCCCCCACGGCGGACGGATCACGGTTTGCTTCGGCGAGCCACTGGCGGGCCGACTCGATCAGCATGAGGACATAGGCGATGCTGGGCGCGAGGCGCGCCTGCGGGAGGTCCAGCTCGACGACCTGCACCCCGTGCTCGCGCAGTACCGTGCAGGTGTTGTCGATCGCGGTGGCTACCGCCGGGCTGACCCGCCCCTGCCAGCCGGCGAGCACCCCGATCCGCAGGCCGTTGAGCTCACCCGGGGCAGCGGTACCCGGCCGGGCGAGGAGCTCGTGGCCCAGCACGCAATCCGGTGCGGTGGCGCCCAGCACACCCACCGTGTCCAGCGATGGGGCCAGCGGAGCGATGCCGCGCAGGGGCGCGGTCCCGTGCGTCGGTCGCAGCCCGGCGACGCCGCAGAGCGCCGCAGGGACCCGGACCGATCCGCCGGTGTCGGTACCGATCGAGACGGCCACGATGCCGGCCGCCACACTTGCCGCGGCGCCGCCGCTGGACCCTCCAGGGGTGAGCCCGACGCCCCACGGGTTCGGGCACCCCGGCGTGGTGAGCCCCCACGCCAGCTCGTGCATGGCGGTGTGGCCGAGCAGGACTGCCCCCTGGCCGGCCAACCGCGAAGCTGCGGCGCTGTCGTCGGACGCCCGGTGGCGGCCGAGCGTTCCACCCTGCCCGGAGACGAGGCCCGCCACATCGACGTTGTCCTTGACCAGCACCGGCTGCCCGGCCAGGACGCCCAGCGGTGCACCGGCTCCCCGGCAGCGGTCCGCCTCGGCGGCAACCTCGAGCGCCCGGTCACCGCTCTGGTCCAGATCGGTGAGCACACCCGGCCATCGGCGTGCTCGGTCGACGGCCTGCCTCGTGAGCTCCACCGACGTCGGCGCACCGTCGGCCAGCGGCCAGTCGGCGCAATCCCCCCACGAGGCGCCCAACGGTGCCTTGGCGCGGGAGCGGGCGATCGTCGGCGCGGACGCGCACGCAGTGGCCGATGCGGGCGCGCGCCGCAGTGCCTCCACCGCGTGGTCGGCGGCTGTGGTCATCGCGATTGCTCGGTCACCATCGGGGCGGCCAACCGCGCCCGTTGCAGCTTGCCCAGCGACGTCCGGGGCAGTGCACTGACGACGTAAACCTGCTTCGGGCACTTGTACGGGGCCAGCTGGGTGCGCATGTGCTCCAGTAGTGCTGCCGTGTCGGGCGCCACACCTGCCGGGGCCACGACCCAGGCGGTCACCTGTTCCCCCCACCGAGCATCGGGCACTCCCGCGACACCTGCCTCCGCGACGTCGGGGTGCGTCTCCAACGCGAGCTCGACCTCGCGCGGGTGGACGTTGAGGCCGCCGGTGATGATCAGCTCCTTGCTGCGCCCACAGATGCGCAGCTGGGCATCGGGCGCATCCAGAATCGCCAGGTCCCCGGTGCGTAGCCAGCCGTCGGAGGTGATCGCCTCCGCGGTGGCGTCGGGGTTGCGCCAGTAGCCGTCGAACACCTGCGGGCCGCGCAGCTGGATCTCGCCCTCCACCCCGACGCCGACCTCAACCGTGTTGCGCACCAGCCGCAGCTCGACGCCCGGCAACGGGATTCCGATGGTGGCTGGCTCGGCACCGCCGAGGGGCTGGGACACGTCCAGTCCGGACTCGGTCATGCCGTAGCGCACCAGCGCGGGCGCCCCGAGGCGGTCGGCGATGTTCGCGGCCAGATCGTCGTCCAGCGGCGCCGAGCCGCAGATCCGCAGGCGCAGGGACCGCAACGCCGCCGAGTCGGTGGCCGGCAGCGTGTCCAGCACGTCGACCAGGCGGCGGTAGATGGCCGGCACCGCGAACAGGACGGTCGCCTTGGCCGCGCGGGCCGTGGCGGCGAGGTGGCCCGCGTCGAAGTGCGACAGCATCGCCGCGGACGACCCCGTGCACAGCGCCGCGTGCAGCGCCCCCAGCCCGTGCTGGTGATACAGCGGCAGGGCGTGCACGACCACGTCGTCCGCACTCCAGTCCCAGGAGAACAGTGCTGCGGCAATGGATGCGAGAAGCTGCGCATGGGTCAGCGGCACGCCCTTCGGCCGGCCGGTGGTGCCGGAGGTGTACGCGAGCAGCGCCAGGCTGGTGCCGGTGAGACTCGCAGGCGGCCCGTTCACCGCCGGGCTGCTGGCCCAAGGGTGCTTGGCCAGTGAGACGACCGGTGCATCGAGGTCTGCGCAGCGGTCCGCGGTGTCTTCGTCCGCGACGACCAGGACGGCGCCCGAGTCCCGAGCGAGGTTCGCGAGCTCGTGCTTGCTCGATGACGGGTTGGCCAACACCACGGCGGCCCCCGCGGTGAGGGCACCGAGGTAGACCTGCACCCAGGCACCCGAGGTCGCGGCCACCAGCAGGATCCGGTCGCCCACCTGCATCCGCTCGCCGAGCCACCCGGCGACCACCGCGGCGGCGTCCCGCAGCTCGGCAAAGGTCTGGCCCGTACCGTCGATGCTGACCGCAGGCTTGTCGGGGTAGCGGGCCGCGGTGTCCCAGAGCTGGGAGGCCACGGTGTGCGCACTGCCGGCCGGCTCCGGTGCAGGACGGCCGTGCGCGTGGCGTTCCCAGGACGCGTACGACCACCGCAGCCAGCTCCAGTGCTCGGCCCCGATCGGTGTGCAGCTCACCTTGTCGCCTCTCTGTTTCGCTAGTGCGCAGGCGCGGGTGCCCGGCCGTCCCAGCTGCTGTTGTTCTGCTGCTCGGCCGCGAGCCGGTCGAGCAGGCCGTCGTCCAGGCTCAACCGCTTGAGTTGCCCGAGCGCGTGTTGGTCGAGCCGCAGCAGGTACCCGACCATCCTGGCGGCCTCGGCCCAAGGGTCTTGCTGTACCCCGGGGAGCAACCCGTACCGCACGGCCTCTTCGGCGCCGATCCACCGCGAGGTGAGGGTCAGCTCCAGTGCGCGCGCACGACCAACAAGCGCGGGCAGAATCCAACCTCCGACGACCAGTCCGTGTCCGGGGCCGACCCACTGCCAGCGGGCGTCGTGGCCCCCCACACGCAGATCTGCCGCGGTGGTCAGCTGGGCGCCCCCGCCGACGGCTGCACCCTCGACGACGGCGATCACCGGGCCCGGTCTGGTGAGCATCAGCCGGTAGCAGCCATAGAGCTGGTCGCTGATTTGCTGACGGACCGAATCGGTGACCTTTACGTCGGCGCCGGCACTGAAGATGCTCGAGTCGGTACTGCCGAGGACCAACGGCGTGCTGGGCTCGGACTCAAGCGCGCAGCGCAGGGCATTGACGGTGTCGAGGTCCACAGCGTTGCGTCGCGCGACGCCGTCGAGGCGGACCCGCAACGCGTCACACCATCGATCGACCAGCACTTCGGTCATCAGTACCATCCTTACCGGGCTTGAGATATGGTATACCAAACCTCGGACTGATCGGAGCACCCAGGGATGAAGCCACCCCCGTTCGAATACCACCGGGCATTCTCGGCGCAGGAGGCGGTCGCGACGCTGGCCGAGCTCGGCGAGGACGCCAAGATTCTCGCGGGGGGCCAGAGCCTGACCCCGATGATGAACTTCCGGCTGGCGCGGCCGAGCGCACTGGTCGACATCAACAACGTTGCCGAGCTCGACTACGTCCGCCGCGACGGCGACGTGCTGCGCGTTGGGGCGCTGACCCGACATCGCACGATCGAGCTGGCCACCGGCCCGGACATCGCCGACGGGTTTGCGGTCCTGCCCAAAGCGGCACGGTGGATCGGGCACTACCCGATCCGGACTCGCGGCACCATCGGCGGCAGCATCGCCCACGCCGATCCTTCGGCGGAGTGGTGCCTGCTGGCCCGGATGTTCGACGCAGTCATCGTGGTGCTCGGCCCCGACGGCAGCAGGGAGATCCCGGCAGCGGAATGGTTCCAGGGATTTCTGAGCACCGTGTGCGCCCCCGACGAGCTGGTGACCGAGATCGTCTTCCCCCGCCCGCGCAGGCACGCCGCGTTGACGGAGTTCGCCCAGCGTCAAGGGGACTTCGGCATCGCCGCGGCCGCGGTGGCCCTGGAGGTCACCGACGGGGTCTGCTCGGACGTGTCGGTGGTCCTCGGCGGTGTCAGCGGCGAGCCGTTCCGGATACCCGAGATCGAGGAGGCCCTCGCAGGGGAGCCCGCCACGGCGTCCACCTGGGCGTCGGCCGGGCGGATGGCTGCCGAGCTGGCCACGCCGTCCAGCGATGCCCACGGCAGCGCCGCCTACCGCAAGCACCTCGTTGGCACCCTGACCGAGCGCGCGTTCGGTGAAGCCGTCACCTCCGCACAGAGCCAGCTGGCATGAGCGCGCCGTGGACCGGGGTGCGCCTACCCCGCAGGGAGGACCCCCGCATGGTGGCCGGGCACGGCCGCTTCACCGACGACCTCCCGCACCCGCATGCCCTGCACCTGGCGTTCGTCCGCAGTGCGCAGGCCGCGGGGACGATCATGAGCATCGACGTCGCGGCAGCCATCGCGCTGCCCGGCGTCCGCGCGGTGTTCACCGCGGCCGATCTCGGAAACCCGGGATTCGCCGCGGCGCTGGAGCGGGAACAGTTCGTCACCACCACCATGCCGCTGCTCGCCGGTGACCGCGTCCGGTTCGCAGGTGAGCCGATTGCGGTGGTCGTGGCCGACGATCCCTACACCGCGGAGGACGGTGCCGAGCTGGTGGCCATCGAGGTCGAACCACTCCCCGCGGTCCTGTCGCTGCACGACGCACTCGCCGGCGCCGGACCGGTGCACGCCGAAGCCCCGGACGGTGTCCTGCTCGATCTGCCCATGTTCGAGGACGCGCAGGTCGAGAACAAGCTGGCGCGGGCGCATCTCGTGGTGGACAAGACCTTCACGAGCGCCAGGGTCAGCGCCTGCCCGCTGGAGGGGCGCAGCGCCCTGGCCGAATGGGACGACCGGGCCGAGCAGCTGGTGCTGCACCTGTCCACCCAGGTGCCGCACCAGGTCCGCACCGGCGTCGCGCACGCAATGGGTCTCCCCGAGCGCTCCGTCCGGGTCATCGCCCCGGACGTGGGCGGCGGCTTCGGCCTGAAGTGCGTCCTCGGCCGGGAGGAGGTGGTAGCCGCGATGGTGGCGCGCAAGCTCCGCAAGGCGGTGCGGTGGAGCGAGGACCGCCAGGAGAACCTGACGGCATCGTTCCACGGTCACGAGCAGGAGTACCAGATCCGGGCCGCCTTCGACGCCGAGGGACACATCCAGGCGCTCGACGCCAATGTCCTGTGCGACATCGGGGCCTACTCCGTCTACCCGTTCACCTGCGGGGTGGAGCCGCTGATGGCCGCCACCGAGCTACCCGGCGTCTACAAGGTGGGCCACTACTCCGCACGCGGTCGGGCGATTGCCACCAACAAGCCGCCGTCCGCGCCCTACCGCGGCGTCTCCCGGCCGCAGATCGTGCTGGTGATGGAGCGGCTGATGGAGGCCGCCGCCAAGCAGCTCGACATCGATCCGCTCGAGCTGCGCAGGCGCAACCTCATTCAGCCCGAGGACTTCCCCTACATCGGCCCGAACGGCATCACCTACGAGCCCGGCTCCTACCTCGAGTCGCTGCAGGTGTGCGACGAGGAGGTCGAGAAGGCCGGCTGGCGAACGGCGCAAACCCCGACCGGGCGACTCCGCGGCATCGGCCTCGCCTGCTTCTCCGAACGAACCGCCTACGGCACCGCCACGATGGGCCAGCGCAAGATGCAGATGACACCGGGCTACGACGTGGTGCACATCCAGATGGATCCCTCCGGCGACGTCGTCGTCACCACCGGCACCTGCGGGCACGGGCAAGGCCACGAGACGACCTTCGCGCAGATCGTGGCCGACCGCCTCGGGGTTCATCCCGACCGGGTCAAGCTGCGCCAGGGCGACACCGACCAGTCCAGCTACGGCTGGGGCACCTTCGGCAGCCGGTCCATCGTGATCGGCGGCGGCGCTGCGTCGGTGGCCGCCAACCGGCTGGCCGACCAGATTCGTGCGGTGGCCGCCGAGCTGCTCGAGGCCGACGCTTCCGACGTCGAGCTGGTGGACGGGCATGCGCAGGTGCACGGCGTTCCCGCCGCTCGCGTCTCGATGCAGCAGATCGCCGAAACGGTGCACTGGCGGGCGCAGTCCCTTAGGGAGGATCACCCCTACCTGCTGGAGGCCCGGGGGGAAGCCGATCCGGTCGGGATGTTCTCCAACGCTGTGCACGCGGCGCTCGTCGAGATCGACCCGGGCACCGGTGGGGTGCAGGTAATCGACTACATCGTGGTGGAGGACGCCGGTGTCCTCGTCAACCCGATGATCGTCGACGGTCAGGTGATGGGTGGGGTGACGCAGGGCATTGCGGCGGCGCTGTACGAGCGGTTGTTGTTCAGCGAGGACGGCCAGCCGCAGTCGGGCACATTCATGGACTACCTGATGCCCACCGCGGCCGAGATCCCGTCGTTCTCCCTGCACCACCTGGAAACCCGCTGCGAGCTGTCCGAGACCGGCGCCAAGGGCATGGGCGAAGGCGGCACCATCGGCGCACCCGCCGCCGTGCTCAACGCGGTCAACGACGCGCTGCGTGGCTACGACGCCGAGCTCGACCACATTCCCGTGACGCCCGACGATGTCGTGGCCGTCTTGTCCCGCCAAGTACTCCAGGAGCAGCGATGAAAGATGTTCACCTGATCGGTTTCGATGTGAACGGCGAGCAGCACGAGCTCCTGGTCGAGTCGCGACGCACCCTGGCCGACGTCTTGCGCCACGACATCGGCCTGACCGGTACCCACCTCGGGTGTGAGCACGGCATCTGCGGCGCGTGCACCGTATTGCTCGACGACGAGCCCGTCCGCGCCTGCCTCGTCTTTGGCGTCCAGGCCGACGGCCGCAAGGTCCGCACAGTGGAGGGCTTGGCGGACGGCGACGAGCTGAGCGACCTGCAGCAGTCGTTCAGCCGCAACCACGCCCTGCAATGTGGCTTCTGCACGCCCGGATTCCTGATGCTCGCCGAGGCCTACCTGGAGGGTGACCCGGAGCCCGACGCAGCGCAGGTGCGCGAGGTCGTCGCCGCCAACCTCTGCCGCTGCACCGGCTACCAGGGAATCGTGGAGGCGGTCACCGAGGTCGCGTGCTCCCGGCGCGCGGCCAAGGCCACGGACCAGCCATGACCAGCACGCAACGCGTGAGCGCCCTCGGCGCCAGGGCACCGCGGAAGGAAGACCACCGTCTGCTGACCGGCCGCGGGCGGTTCGGCTCCGATGTGCAGCGCACGAAGATGCTGCACGCCCGCGTGATCCGATCGTCGGTGGCCCACGCGTCCGGGCTGAGCGTCGATACCAGCGCCGCGCGGGCGCTGCCCGGCGTCGTCGACGTGGTGACCGCTGCCGACCTGCCTGGCGACCTCAGCATCCCGGTCCGCCTGAAGGTGCAGGACATCGACCTCACCGAGCATCTGCAGCCGGTGCTGGCTGGCTCCACGGTGCGCTACGTGGGCGAACCCGTCGCCGTGGTCCTGGCCGAGGACGCCTACCTGGCGGAGGACGCCGCGGAGCTGGTGACCGTCGAGTTTGCTCGGGAGGAGGATGTCGCCATCGACGCCGTGCAGGGCGGCACGGTGGCGGCCGACTTCACCCTCGGCTACGGCGATATCGACGCGGCCTTCGCCGAGGCCGCCCACGTGGTGGGCCTGACCTTCGACGTGGGGCGGCACACCGCGGTCCCCATGGAGCCACGATCGCTGGTGGTCGACATCGACCCGCCCGCCACCAGCATCGAGATCTTCGGCGCCACCAAGGTGCCGGTGTTCAATCAGACGACCCTGGCCGGGATGCTCGGTTGGGACCCCGCCGCGATCAGGATGCACGCGGTCGACGCCGGCGGCGGCTTCGGTGTGCGCGGCGAGTTCTATCCGGAAGACTTCCTGATCCCCTGGCTGGCCATTCGCAGCCGACGCCCGGTGTCCTGGATCGAGGATCGCGCCGAACACCTGGTCGCCGTCAATCACTCCCGCCAACAGCACCACCGGATCGAGGTCGCCCTCACCGACGACGGGACGATCCTGGGCTTGCGTGACGACGTCGTGCACGACAACGGCGCCTACGCCCGCACCCACGGAATCATCGTCCCCGAGCTGACCTTGGCCATGCTTCCCGGCCCCTACCGTGTCCCGGCCTACGAAGGCCGGGCGCGCGCGGTCCTCACCAACAAGACCCCGTGCGGCACCTACCGCGCCCCGGGACGATTCGAGGGCACGACGGTGCGTGAGCAGCTCATCGATCTCGCCGCGGACCGGATCGGCATCGATCGGGTCGAGCTGCGGCGCCGCAACCTACTGCGCTCGGACGAACTTCCCCATCGTCGCCCGGTCAACACCCTGGGCACCGACGTGGTGCTCGACGCCGGTGACTACGGCGGGCTGCTGGACAAGGCGTTGGCGCGGGTGCGGGAGCTCGGCTGGCAGCGGGAGGTCGACTCCGCCCGGGCTGCCGGCCGCGCGGTCGGCCTCGGCGTGGTGATGTTCCTGGAGAAGAGCGGGCTCGGGCCGCACGAGACGGCGGACGTCGAGGTGACCCGATCGGGGCGTGTGCGGGTCCATTCCGGCGGAACCTCGCTGGGCCAAGGCATCGAGACCGCCTTGGCCCAGGTCGTCGCGGACCAGCTCCCGGTCGACTTGGACCGGGTCGACGTGGTTAACGGTGACACGTTATTGCAACCGTTCGGCACCGGATCGTGGGCCAGCCGATCGACGGTGCTCGCCGGCAACGCGGTTCAGGGAGCCGGACGTGAGGTGGCCGCGCGGATGGTCGAGCTCACTTCACGGATGCTCGAAGTGTCCCCGGATGACCTGGAGCTGGTGCCGGGCGCCGTGCAAGTGGTCGGGGTCCCCGGCAGCTCCGCCACGTACACGGAGATCGCCGCCGCCGCCCAGCCGGGCAGCCGGTACCTGGAGGATGGCGAGGCGGCCGGTCTCAGCGCCCGCTACCGCTTCAGCATCGACCACATGACCTACCCGTACGGCGCCCACGTCGCCGTCGTGGAGATCGATCCGGGGACCGGCGGCGTCAAGGTCTTGCGTTACCTGGTGGCCTACGAGGTCGGTCGGGCGGTCAATCCCGCGCTGGTCGAGGACCAGCTGCGCGGAGGAGTCGCGCAGGGTGTCGGGGGCGCACTGTTCGAGGAGTTCTCCTACGACGAGAACGGCCAACCCCTATCGGCGACCTTCATGGACTACCTCATGCCAACCGCCGTGGAGACCCCGGAGGTGGAGCTCGTGGTCTGCGAGGACTCACCGGCAACCACCAATCCACTCGGTGTGCGCGGCGCCGGGGAGGGCGGCCTCACCGCGGCCGGCGCGGCGCTGGTCACCGCCGTCCGGGACGCGCTCGGCGGGGTCACCGTAAGCGCGCTGCCCATGACCCCGGATCGTGTGCTGGAGATGATGCAGTCCGCGGCTGACCTACCATCAGTGCAGGAAGCAGCCAGTCGTGCTTGAAGGGATACCGATGTACACCTCCAAGACCGACATGGTCTCCGCAATGCTTCGCGAAATGATCCTCAGCGGTGAGCTGAAGGGGTCGCAGGCGCTGCGACAGCGCGATATCGCGTTGCAGTTCGACGTGAGCCAAACCCCGGTGCGGGAGGCGCTGCGCCGCCTGGAGTCCGAGGGATTGGTCATCAACGACCCCCATCGCGGCGCCACGGTGGCGGAGTCGCACGCGGGCGGCCTCGAAGAGAATTACCAAATCCGGGCCGCACTCGAGTCCCTGGGTGCGCGGCTGGCCGCCAGGTCCATCACCGAGCGGCAACTTGCCCACCTCTCCGAACTCAACGACAAGATGCGCGCGGTGGGTGAAGCCGATGAGGCCTACGCGCCACTGAACCGCGAGTTTCACTTCTTCATCTACGAGTGTGCCGACAGTCCCCTGCTGCTGTCGCTGATGCGGCTGCTCTGGCAGTCCATGCCCGGCGGCCCGCGCGTGCTCCGCAGCCACGGGGAGTCGACCCGCCAGCACGACGCGCTGCTCACGGCTCTGCACGACCGCGATGGCGGTGCCGCCGCGGATGCGACCCGCGAGCACATCCTCGGCTCCGTACACCTGAGCGCCGAGTCATCGGAGCTTGACAAGGTCATCGGCTCGTCCGTCTGAAGTAGAGCTTTTTGCCGCGTACCCGCAGGTAACTTGCGTGAACCTCTTCCCACTATTGGTATACCAGTGATATACCAAATACCACAGAAGTTGTGTGACCCGGTTCACGCGGCGACCCGTACCCCTGAGGAGGCCTTGCAGTGACCACGACAGCACCACAAAAAACCGGCACCGAAGTCGTCCAGGAGCTGCCCTGGCGCTGGAAGGTGCAGGGCATGATCTTCATCATCGGCGGCCTCGGCTTCATGTTCGACGGCTGGGACGTGGTGCTCAACGCCTACCTCATCCCGCTGATGATCAAGGACTGGACCCTCTCGCTCTCACAGGCCGGCTTGATCGCCACCATCAACCTGGTCGGCATGGCTATCGGTGCGATCGTGTGGGGCAGCATCGCCGACCTCATCGGTCGCAAGAAGGCCTTTACCTGGACCCTGCTGATGTTCGCGGTGCTGTCCGTAGCGGGAGCGCTGGCGCCGAACTACGAGACGTTTCTGGTCTTGCGCTTCCTTGCCGGCATCGGCCTCGGTGGCTGCATCCCGGTCGACTACGCCATGGTGGGGGAATTTTCCCCCGCGAAGGTGCGTGGTCGGCTGTTGACCTCCATGGACGCCTGGTGGCCGATCGGCGGAACGTTCTGCGGCATTGTGTCGACCCTTCTGCTGCCGCTGGGCAGCTGGCGGGTGCTGCTGCTGGTGATGGTGCTGCCCGCTTTGCTCACCTTCTGGGTGCGTCGCTCCGTACCCGAGTCGCCGCTCTTCCTGATTCGTAAGGGCCGTCATACCGAGGCGCGGTCTGTTATTGACTCCCTCGTCCGGCGCACCGGCGGCCAACCAGCCAGCTATGTGCTCGATGAGCCTGAGATCCCGAAGAAGCTGAGCCTCGCCAACGGCGCCGACCAGCTCCGCAAGATCTGGTCCTTCGACTGGAAGATCACCGCGGTTTCCTGGGCGCTGTTCAGCACGGTGCTCTTCCAGTACTACGGCGCGCTCATCTGGCTGCCGACGATCTTCAAGAAGAGCGGTTACAGCGACTACCTCGCCTTCATGGTGACCACGGGCGTGACAGCAACGGGAATCGTCGGTGTCCTGGCATCGGCGTGGTTGGTCGACCGCTTCGGCCGCAAGCCGGTGATCATGGCCAGCGCCGTCCTTACCGCGCTCACGATCGGACTTTTCGCGGCCAACGTCGACGTCCCCGCCGCGGCGAAGTTTTGGATTCTCACGTTCGGCATCGTCATTGAGTTCGCGATCCCCGCGATCTATTGCTATACCTCCGAGCTGTATCCCACGGAGCTGCGGGCCAGCGGCTTCGGGTGGGCGTCCTCGGCCAGCAGAGTGGCCGCAGCTTTGGTACCCACCGTGTTCGGCAGCCTGCTGTTTCCGCGTTACGGTTTGACGGTCACATTCATCATTACGGGAGCCCTGCTGGTCTTGGCAGCAATCTTCATGATGGTGGCGACCCCGGAGACCCGCGGCAAGCTGCTGGACGACGAAGCTCTGTCAGTAGCCGGCTGAGCTCCCAACGCAGGCCGTCGACGATGACGGCCTGCGTTGGTCTCCCTCTCGACGGGTAGTGCGAGAGCGAGCACCATGGGGCCATGAGCAACATCGACATCACCGCGCGTCCCGTCTCGGCCATGCCCCAGCCGCCGACCTTCGACACCGTCGAACGGGAACGCCAGCACCGCAAGCAGCGCCTGGCCGCCGGATTCCGGCTGTTCAGCCAGTGCGGGTTCGACGAGGGGGTGGCCGGGCACATCACCGCCCGCGACCCCGAGTATCCCGACCATTTCTGGGTGAACCCCTTCGGCATGCACTTCAGCCAGATCAAGGCCAGCGACCTGATCCTGGTGAACCACGAGGGTGACGTCGTCTACGGCGACCGTCCCGTGAATCGGGCCGCGTTCGTCATCCACTCCCAGGTGCATGCCGCCCGGCCCGACGCTGTCGCCGCCGCGCACTCGCACTCGGTGCACGGCAAGGCCCTGTCCAGCCTGCGCATCCCGCTAGAGCCACTGACCCAGGACGCGTGCGCCTTCTACGACGACCACGCCGTGTTCACCGACTACACCGGGGTGGTGTGGGAGCTGGACGAGGGCCGGCGTATCGCCAGCGCACTCGGTGGCAACAAAGCCGCGATCCTGGCCAACCACGGCCTGCTGACGGTGGGGCACACGGTGGACGCCGCCGTCTGGTGGTTCATCACCATGGAGCGCTCCGCGCAGGCCCAGCTGCTGGCCATGGCCGCAGGCACCCCTGAACCGCTCGACGCGGCCATCGCCAAGCTCACCTACGACCAGGTAGGTCTGGAGTACTCCGGCTGGTTCCAGGCGCAGCCGCTGTTCGACCGGATCCTCGCCGCCCAGCCGGACCTGCTCGGGTGAACGTCACCGAGACCGACTTCGACAGCCAGGGGGTGCGCTGCGGCGCCACGCATCTCCGGGCGACCAGTGACGCGCTGACCACTCAGCACGGCCGCCCCTGCGTGGTGATGGGCCACGGGTTCGGCGCCACCCGCGACGCCGGGTTGATGCCGTTCGCGGAGCGTTTCGCTGCGGCCGGCACGGACGTGTTGCTGTTCGACTATCGCGGCTACGGCACCTCCGACGGCACTCCGCGGCAGAATGTCGCCCACCGCCGTCACCGGCAGGACTACCACGCCGCGCTGCGGACTGCGCGTGCGTTGGACGGTGTGGACTCGCATCGTGTGGCGTTGTGGGGCAGCTCCTACTCCGGCGGCCATGTCATCGCCGTGGGGGCAGAAGACGCCACGGTGGCGGCGGTCATCTCTCAGGGCGCGGCCATGGACGGTGCGGCCGCGCTGGCGATGATGCTGCGAACCGCGGGCCCGGTGCAGGTCGCCAAGCTCACCGGGCACGGGCTGCGCGACGCCGCGGGCGCACTGCTGGGTCGTGCTCCGCACCAGGTCGCCGTGGTGGGTCCGCCCGGCTCGTTGGCCGCCATCACGGCGCCCGGCGCCGAGGTGGGCTACCAGTCGATCATGGGACCGACGTTCCGCAACGAGATGTGCGCCCGCGGGATCCTGGGTATTGCGCTGAACCGGCCGGTCACCTCCGCCACAAAGCTGCGCTGCCCGCTGCTGCTGGTGATGGCGACCGAGGACAACGTCGCCCCACCGTCGGCCGTTCGCGCAGTGGGTGAAAAAGCAGGAGGGGACACCGAGCTACTCGAGCTGGGGTGCGGTCACTTCGACATCTACACCGGCGCGATGTTCGAGCAGTCCGTGTCCGCGCAGGTCGACTTCCTCACCCGTCGGTTGTCCGGGTGAGGAAGTCGAACGGTCAGGCGGGGCAGCAGCAGCTGCACGATCGGCCCGATCAGCAACGCGTAGGCAACGGTGCCCACACCCACCACCCCGCCGAGTAGCCAGCCCACCAGCACCACGGTCAGCTCGATCGAGGTGCGCACCAAACGGATGCTCAAGCCGGTCCGGCGCGCCAAGCCGGTCATCAGGCCGTCCCGTGGCCCAGGGCCGAGTTGGCTGCCGATATAGAGTGCACTGGCAAACCCGTTCAGCGCGATGCCGCCCAGCTGCATGGCGATTCGTCCGACAAGCGGGCCAGGGGTCACCAGCACCGCCAACGTCAGGTCGGCGGCCACACCGATGAGCACCGCGTTGGCCACCGTGCCCAGCCCGGGCCACTGGCGCAGCGGTATCCACGCCAGCAGCACCGCCACGCCGGTCAGAATCACCACGGTGCCGATGCTGAGGGAGACGTGGGCGGCCACGCCGTAGTGGAAGACGTCCCACGGGTCCTGCCCCAGCTGGCCGCGGATCATCATGGCCATCGAGGCGCCGTAGAGCATGAGCCCCACTACCAGCTGCGTCAGCCGGCGGGGCAGGCGCCCAGCGCGCAGCTGCTGACGCGGGCTGAGGGGCAGCAGGGGGACGGAACGCGAACGCATAAGCATTGTCTACAGCCTGGTCGGCGGCGGCAGGTGCGCCGTACCGGGAAACATGTTCAGCGCGCGCAGCGCCGTACCAAGCTCCGCGATGTCGTCGCCTGTGTGGCGCGGCACAAGCTCAGCCGAGCCGAGCCACCACACCTAGGTAGCGCGCGCCGAGCAGACGCGGGATCGCGGCGATCGCCCACGCGTCCGGGCCGACCAGGATGCGGGCCTTGTCGCGCTCGAGCCCGCGCAGGATGGTGCGGGCGGCCTTCGCCGGGGTGGTGACAGCCACCTTGTCGAAGGCCGCGACCGCCTCCGCACGGTTCTGCGAGCTCGGGATGCGCGCGTTGCGGGTGATGTTGGTCTTGATGCCGCCCGGATGGACCAGGCTCACGGCCACCGGTACCTTGTCCGCGGCGAGCTCCATCCGCAGCGCCTCGGTGAACCCGCGGATGGCGAACTTCGACGCGTTGTAGGCCGACTGCCCGGGAAACGCGATCAAACCGAACACGCTGGAGACGTTGACCAGCTGGCCACTACTGGCGGCCAGGTGCGGCAGAAACGCCTGGGTGCCGTGCACCATGCCCCAGTAGTTGATGCCCATGATCCAGCGGTGGTCGGTGTCGGTGAGCTCGCTGACCCGCCCGTTCACCGACACACCCGCATTGTTGATCACCAGGTCGACGGTCCCGAACTCCGCCACGACATCATCGGCGTGCGCGAACATGGCGGTCCGCTCGGCCACGTCGAGGCGCCAGGACGTCGCCACGGCACCCCGCGTGCGGCACTGGGCGGCAGTCGCTGCGGCGGCTTCGGCATTGACGTCGCTCAGGGCGAGCCGAGCGCCCCGACCGGCGAGGTTCAGCGCCAGCTCCCGGCCGATGCCCGAGCCGGCTCCGGTCACCACCGCGGTCTTTCCTGCGTAGGCGCGGCTCATCGGGTGCGCCGGATAAGACCGCCCTTGGACGGCGCCATCGTGACGTGCGCACGCTTCTGGGACTCGGCCTCGTCCCCGACGTGCTCGAAGTCCATCGCGTCGAGGATGGTCCGCAGCGCCACGTTCATCTCCTTCAGCGCGAACATCGCACCGATGCAGCGTCGCTTGCCGCCGCCGAAGGGGATGTACTCCGTCAGCGAGGGCTTCCCGTCCAGGAAGCGCTCGGGGCGGAAGGTCTCCGGATCGCCCCAGATGCGGGGGTCGTTGTGGATGGCCTCGAGCTGCGGGTTCAGCATCGCGTTCTTCTTGAAGTCGAACCCGCCCAAGGTCATCGGACGGCTCAGCTTGCGGCCGACGCCGGGCAGCACGGTCCGCATCCGCAAGGTCTCGGTGACCACCGCGTCGAGGTACTCGTCGTTGTTGCGCGCCTTCTCCCGGCTCTCGGGGTGCCTCGACAGCAGCTCCATCGCCCAGGCCAACGAGGTGGTCGTGGTCTCGTGACCGGCCCCCAACAACGACATCAACTGGTTGCGCATCCACTCGTTGTCCTCGCCGGAGCTACGCACCAACAACGACAACGTGTCGGTCCGTTCCGCGAGATCCGGAACCGTGCGGCGCTGCTCGATGAACTCGTCCAGCAGCACGTTGGTCTGCTTGATCAGCTGGTCGAAGGAGCGCCACGGACGGAAGCGGCCTAGCTTCGGAAAGACCATCCAGCTGGTGCTGACGAGCGTGAACTTGGACGCCTTGATGACCATGGCGCGCAGCTCGTCCATCTGCGGTCCGCTCACGGCGCCGAAGATGGTCCGCAGAATCACCTCCAGGGTGATGGCGCGGGCCTCGTCCTCGACCCGAATGACGTCACCGACCTGCCAGGTCGCGATCCGCCGTTCGGTCTCTTCCCGCATGACGTCGGCGTAACCGTTGATCGCCTTGCCGCGAAACGGCGGCATCAGGGCCTTGCGGGTCTTTGTGTGCTCCTCGCCGTCGACGGTCAAGATGCCGTGGTCACCGAAGATGGCCTTGAGGAAGATGCCGTTGGTGGCGCCTGCGTGCAACCCGTCGTGCGGTCCGGCAAAGATCTCCCGCACCAGCTCCGGGTCAGCGATGTACACGGACTTGCCCAGTGGGAACGCCTTGGCGACGAAGACATCGCCGAAGGTGCGCTGCGACCACCGCGAGAATGCGATGGTGTGCCGTAGGCCCAGGTACAGCTGCACGATGCCGGGCAGGCGGGACCCCCGTGGAGGCGTGTTCCCGTGGGCGACCGGGCAGTGGCCGGTCGCCTCGTGGCTTTGCTCTGCAGTACTCAATGCATCAGTTCCTGAACGACGGTGGACATAGCGGTTCAACCCTACGTGGCCGGCGCTCCGTGGCGGCCCGCACCGGCAGCGAAACGGCCAGCGCCAGTGACGGTGTCCACGGCGAGCGAGGCCATGCCGTGTGTCCACTCGTTCGCCATCGCCGCACCGGGCTGCATCCCGTGCTGCTCGTGCACCGACAGTCGGTCCTGGCGCAGGCAGGTCTGCGGAAACGCCGCGAGCTGCTCCGCCAGTCGTATCGATTCCTGGACGGCGTGACCGGGTGCGCTCACTCGGTTAGCCAAACCCATCTGAAATGCCTCCGCGGCGTCCACGGCACGTCCGGTCAGGATCAGGTCCAGCGCGCGGGACTGACCGATCAACCGCGGCAGCCGCACCGTCCCGCCGTCGATCAGCGGCACCCCCCAGCGCCGGCAGTACACCCCGAACACCGCGGCGGGGTCGGCCACCCGCAGGTCACACCACAGCGCCAGCTCCAGCCCGCCGGCGACGGCGTGGCCCTCCACCGCGGCGATCACCGGTTTGCCCAGCTGCAGACGCGTCGGGCCCATCGGCCCCTGGTTCGTTGCCTCCGGCGGGGCGGCCCGCATCGTTCCTGCGGCCACCGCCTTGAGGTCCGCACCGGCGCAGAAGGTGCCGCCCGCGCCGTGCAGCACGGCCACCGCGGCGTCGTCGTCCGCGTCGAAGGCCAGGAATGCCTCGTACAGCGCGGTGGCGTGCTCAGTGTCGACGGCGTTACGCACCTCGGCCCGGTCCAGGGTGACCACGGTGACCGGCCCATGCCGCTCGACGCGGACGGTCATACCTTGGGGGTGGCGCGCTCGATGATCGCCGCGGTGTCCACCCCGGCGGGCAGGGTGCCGTACGCGCTGCCCCAGTCTCCGCCGAGCCGGCTGGCGCAAAACGCGTCCGCAACGGCGGGATTTCCACTTCGGACCAGCAGAGCGCCCTGCAGGGCCAGCGCCATGTGCTCGGCCACCCGCCGCGCTCGGACCTCCAAGTTCTCCAGGTCGCTCAGCTCGGTCTTGAGCGCGGCCACCGCCGCATCCAGGTGCTCGTCGGCCCCGGCCACGGAGTCCAGCTCATCGAAGAACACCGCGAGGCTCTGCGGTTCCCGGCCCATGGCCCGCAGGCTGTCCAGCGCGGCGACGTTGCCGGAGCCCTCCCACACGCTCTGCAGCGGCGCCTCCCGGTAGAGCCGCGGCATCCGCGACTCCTCGATGTAGCCGTTGCCGCCCAGGCACTCCAGGGCTTCGGTGGCGTGGCCGGGCCCCCGCTTGCAGACGAAGTACTTGCTCACCGACAGTCCGATCCGGCGCAGCGCAGCGGCCTTGTCGTCCCCGGCGATGGCCCTATCGGTGGTGCCGGCCAACCACAGCGCGACGGTGGCCGCCGCCTCGGCCTCCACGGCCAGGTCGGCGAGCACGTTGCGCATCAGCGGCTGGTCGACGAGTTGCTTGCCGAATGCGGCGCGGTAGGTGGCGTGGTGCGTGGCCTGCGCAATTCCGGCGCGCATGCCCGCGGCGGTGCCGATGATGCAGTCCAGCCGGGTCATGTTGACCATCTCGATGATCGTGCGGACCCCGCGGCCGGGATCGCCCACCCGCCAGGCCGTCGCCTGCTCGTACTCCACCTCGGCGCTGGCGTTGGAGTGGTTGCCGAGTTTGTCTTTGAGCCGCTGTAGGAACATCCGGTTGAGCGACCCCCCGGCGAGCACGCGGGGCAACAGGAAGCAGGAGAGGCCATGCCCGCCTTTCGGGGACACGGCCTCCTGCGCCAGCACCAGGAAGACGTCGGACATCGGCGCGGAGGTGAACCACTTGTGCCCGGTGAGCAGGTGGCTGCCATCGGCCTGCGCCACCGCGCGGGTGGTGTTGGCCCGGACGTCGGAGCCGCCCTGCTTCTCCGTCATCGACATACCCGCGATGAGGCCGCGCTTGCCCAGCGGCGCCCGCAGCCCGAAGTCGTACTCCCGCGAGGTGAGCAGAGGCTCGTAAGCGGCGGACAGCTCCGGGTTCGCGCGCAGCGCCGGAATGATGGCGTTGGTCATGGAAATGGGGCAGCCGTGCCCGGCGTCGGCCTGGCTCCAGACCAGGAACTTCGCGGCACGGGCGACGTGCGCGCCGGGGCCGGGCTCGCTCCACGGCGAGGAGTGCAAGCCGTGCTCCACCGCGGTGCGCATCAGCTGGTGGTAGGCGGGCAGGTACTCGACCTCGTCGATGCGATGCCCGTAGCGGTCGTGCGTCTTGAGCACCGGGGGATGCGCCTCGGCCAGGTCCCCCCACTGCTGAGCCTGTTCGCTGCCGGCCAGGCGACCGAGGGCGTGCAGCTCATCGGCGGCCCAGCCGGCGTCCTCACGGGCGAGGCCTTCGAGCAGTACGGGGTAGTCAGCCGCGTCGTAGTCGACCAGCGGGGGGACCTGGTTGGTGACGTCGTGCGTGGTGCTCATGACTTCCTCCGATGCAACGCTGGGTGAACGTGATCAACGATTCGACGGTGTGCGCATTGGCTTTTCGGCGCCCGAGCGGTTGCACCAGCGCCTCGGCGACCGCACCGATGAGTCCGGCGGCGGTGACCTCGACGTCCTGCTCGGGGATCTGGGCCCGGCGGATGCCGTCGGTCAGTACGGTGGCGAGCAGGTCGCGGTAGGACTCGCGGAAGGCCAGCCGCTCGGCGTCCACCAGGGCGTCGACGGGCTCGGCGAGCAGCGCGTAGGCCAGCCGGGGGGCGTGCAGGGCGCGGCCGGTGAAGGTCTCGATGGCCGCGGTGATGCGCAGGCACTCACAGGGCGGGTCCGGCACGGCTTGAGCGGCGGCGGTGAACGCGGCGACCTCTTTCGAGCACGCCGCCCGGAAGACCTCGGCGAACAACTCGCCCTTGTTGGGGAAGTATCGGTACACGGTGCCCGTGCCCACACCCGCCCTGGCCGCTACGTCAGCCACCGAGCAGCCGGCGTAACCCTGCTCGGCGACCAGGCTCAACGCAGCGGCCAACAGCTCAGCCCGGACGGCGTCCAGACGTTCCTGCACCGCAGGGGTGCGTCGGTAGGCCACGCATGAAGTGAAGCACCATTCCGCGCTTGCGGCAAGGAGTAGGAAACGCCGAGAGGCACTGCACGGTCGTCAGCGCGATGGCCGAACGACCGTGCAGTGCCTCTCGGCGAGTGCGCTCAGCTTTGGAGCAGTGGCAGAACGGCCTGCAGCTCGTCGGCCACCGAGGTGGGCACGATGTAGCCGTCCTGGTTCTCGATCTGCGCCAGGTTGGCTTGGATGTCCTCCACGCTCGGGTGCGCGCCCTTGCCGGCGAACCAGCCCGGGGTGAGCCCGGTGAACACCCGCGCGTAGCGGCCGCCGAGGGCGGAGAATGCCTCGTGGGTCAGCTCGCAGGCCTCGCTGGCCAGGAACACCGTCATCGGCACCACCAGCTCGGGGGCCACCGAGTCACCGGCAGAACCCAGCAGCTCCTCGGTCATCCGGGTGCGCGCCACCGGCATGATGACATTGCTCTTGATGTTCGCCTTGGCGCCTTCGATGGCCAGCACGTTGGACAGTCCGACCAGCCCGGCCTTGGCGGCACCGTAGTTGGCCTGCCCGAAGTTGCCGAACACCCCGGCGTTGGAGGCGGTGAACACGAAACGGCCGTAGCCGTGCTCCTTCATGCTGGCGAACGCCGGCTGGCTGACGTAGAAGGCCCCACGTAGGTGCACGTCCAGCACCGCGTCCAGGTCTTCCCAGGACATCTTCAGGAAGCTCTTGTCCCGCAGGATGCCCGCGTTGTTGATGACGACGTCGACCTTGCCGAAGTTGTCGATCGCGGTCGCCACGATGGCCTTGCCGCCCTCGGGCGTGGACACCGAGTCGTGCGAGGCGGCGGCGCGCCCACCCTTGGCGGTGATCTCGTCGACCACCTTCTGCGCGGCACTGTCCGAGCCGCCGACGCCGTTCACGGACCCACCGAGGTCGTTGACCACCACGGCAGCCCCGCGGGCGGCGAACTCCAGGGCGTAGGCGCGGCCGAGGCCACCGCCTGCGCCGGTCACGATTACGACGCGGTCATCAAAGGCGATCTCGGGCATAGAGGATCCTTCCGGTACGAGGGTGTCGGCCGTACACGGTAGCGGTGGATCAACCCTCGCCGTGGGGCGGCACCGACAGCTCCCCCATCTCCGACCAGCCGGTGCCCGGCATCTCGAAATTGACGATCTCCGGGGTCTCGGCCAACAGCGGCTGCATCGCGGTGAGACCGTTCTTGAAGTGCTGGGAGCTCACGTGCGCGGACCCGGCGTCGCCGTCGCGGAAGGCCTCGACGAGGACGAACTGGTTCTCGACGTCCACGCTCCGCGACCACTCGAACCAGAGGTTGCCCTCCTCGGCCCGTGTGGCCTGGGTGAAGGCATCCACGCGGTGCAGCCAATCGTTGCTGCACTCCGGGCGGACCGTGAACTTGACGACGATGAAGATCATGAACGACATTGTCGCGCTTTCGCCCGCAAGCCGCGCGACGGATAACGGGAATGCGTGCGGCCGACGGAGCGTTCTTTGGTTGAATACTTAACTAGAGAGGAGTCCGAGATGCCCGCGATCACGGCCGACACCTTGTCCCTGCCCCGCCTGGCCACGGCCGGCTTGGGCGACACCGAGCGCACCGTCCACTCGATCACCACCGGCCCGCGCGGCTTCGAGGGAGAGGGGTTCCCGGTAGTCCGCGCCTTCGCCGGGGTGTCCGCCGCGGAGCTCGATCCGTTCGTGCAC
>JAABUK010599295.1_pt1 | contig 72564 bp, 74 predicted proteins | sample 5559141 | NCBI WGS metagenome assembly JAABUK01 (sample SAMN10711869, study PRJNA513367) | rock metagenome | isolation source: Antarctica rocks | place: Antarctica: Victoria Land, Pudding Butte nord | collected 2016-01-03 | reverse complement strand
GTTATATGTAAGTTATTTAAGATTAAATGATTAATAATTTTTTATAAGAAAAATGAATATAAAAAGTAGATAGGTTATTTAAATAACCTTAAGTAAATTAAATATCACATATATACATTTAAACTTATAAATATATTAATTAAATAAAAAATGTCAAATTATCAAACACTTGTTTCAATAGTAGAGGTCTTGTTGGTTACAGTACCCTCTTTATTAACTGTTGCTTTTGTCACATTAGCAGAAAGGAAAACAATGGCTAGCATGCAAAGAAGATTAGGTCCTAATATTGTAGGTTATTGGGGTCTCCTGCAAGCATTTGCAGATGCCTTGAAACTACTTTTAAAAGAATATGTAGGGCCTACCCAAGCCAATATTATATTATTTTTCCTGGGTCCAATAATTACTTTAATTTTTTCATTGTTAGGTTATGCAGTAATACCTTATGGACCTGGATTAACAATAGGTGATTTAGACTTAGGTGTCTTATATATGTTAGCTGTATCTTCGTTGTCTACTTATGGTATATTATTAGCAGGGTGATCTGCAAATTCTAAATATGCTTTTTTGGGATCCTTAAGAAGCACGGCACAACTAATTAGTTATGAATTAATTTTAAGTTCAGCTATTTTAATAGTTATTTTATTAACTGGTAGTTTAAATTTAACTATAAACGTAGAAGCACAAAAGGTTGTATTTTTTTTTTTACCTTTACTTCCTATATTTATTATGTTTTTTATAGGTTGTATAGCAGAAACTAATAGAGCACCTTTTGATTTAGCCGAGGCTATTTATTAACTATAATACGATTTGGTCCCGTAAAAGACCACTTTATGCTGGAAACCCCTATATTTTTATAAATATGAGCTAATATAGGACAATAAGCAGGAAACCAAAAGATCTAATTTCTTAGTAGGATCCTCAGAGACTATACGTGGTCATTAAATATATAATTATATTTAATAAGATATAGTCCAACCTTGTATATAAATACAAGAATAATATATATATCTGAAATTTGTACCTATTTTATATAGAAAAAGGTATTTATATATAACAACTGGACAAATAAACTATTCCACTTTTTCTAAGTCACCCTCACTTATTTGTTTACCCGTTTCTATAAAAATTTTTTATAAATTAGATGATAATGATATAATTTTATCTTATCGTGAATTATTAAAGAATAAAGCAAGTATTTATTGTTTTGTTAATATTGTAAATGATAAACGATATATTAGTAGTGCTAAGGATTTTTATTTAAGACTTGTTTAACGTCTTTATAATAAAAAGTCAAACATAGCATTACAAAATGCTATAGTAAAATATGGTTTAGATAAATTTAACTTTTGTGTATATGAATACTTTACATTTAAAAGTAAAATTGTTAGTAATAAAGCTTTAACTGCTTTGGAAACAAATTAGATTGAAAAATAACCCTTTGATAATTTATATAATTTTATGAAAACAGCAACTAGTCTTGCTGGCTATAAACATACAGATGAAGCTAAATTAGAATTGTTAAAAATATTTAAAGATAAATCTAATCATCCTAAAGGTAAAAGCCATAAATATAGTACACGACAATTAATTAGTAAACTAGGACAATTAAACCCTATGTTTGGTAAACAACATAGTGAAATAACTAAAGAAAAAATAAGTGATATAATAAGTAGACACTTAAATGGGGTAGATATATATGATTTAAATGATAGTCTAATTTCAAAATTTAAAAATAATATTTAATTAGCTAAACATTTAAACATATCTAAAGTTACAGTGGGTAAATATTTAAATTCAGGTCTTGTTTATAATAATATTTATCGTTTTAAAGTAAACAAGTCATAAATTATATTATCTTTTATAATTTATTTTTATATATTAATATTGGAATCAGAATTAGTGAGTGGATTCATGACAGAACATTCTGCCGTTATATTTGTTTTCTTTTTTTTAGCGGAGTATGCTAGTATTGTACTAATATGTATATTTACTAGTATTTTATTTCTTGGGGGTTATCTTAAAATTTTTTCATTTGATATTATAACAGAAATTATTTTCTTTATAAATATTATTAATGTAAATGAATATTTTTATTATTGAAGTGATACACAGATTAATATATTTAATGTTTTTTTTAATGGTTTAATTACTAGTTTATCTTTAGGTCTTAAATCTTGTCTAATGATTTTTGTATTTATATGAGCTAGGGCTTCTTTCCCTAGAATACGGTTTGATCAATTAATGTCATACTGTTGAACTATATTATTACCTATTATAATAGCGCTTATTATATTAATACCTTGTGTAGTTTATAGTTTATCATTAATACCTACTAATTTTTATTTATTATAAGTTCGCTTTAAACAAAAAATAATATACCAGGAGGAGGAGTAGGTGGAGTAGGTGGAGGTGTTAGTTTACCTATATAACTCACTGAAGATAGGTTTTTATAAATGAATTGGTTATTATATTAAACCAAATAAAGGATAAAAAAGTTATATGTAAGTTATTTAAGATTAAATGATTAATAATTTTTTATAAGAAAAATGAATATAAAAAGTAGATAGGTTATTTAAATAACCTTAAGTAAATTAAATATCACATATATACATTTAAACTTATAAATATATTAATTAAATAAAAAATGTCAAATTATCAAACACTTGTTTCAATAGTAGAGGTCTTGTTGGTTACAGTACCCTCTTTATTAACTGTTGCTTTTATCACAATAGCAGATAGGAAAACAACGGCTAGCATGCAAAGAAGATTAGGCCGGAATGCCACAGGTTATTTAGGTTCTCCACCTTTGCAAAGTAGTGTTTCTTATGTAAGTGGCTTGACATTCGTATTTTTTACACCAGAGTTTAAAGAATAATGATATTACATATGATTATTATATAAACATGTTAAAAAATATAGCAGATTTAAATCTAAACCAAAAAGTATCCACTGTAATACCTTTATTAGTAAGTAGCTTTAATTTTATTGTATATACTATTAATGATTTAACACTTCTTACTAGCTTATTTAGTGATGTATTTTTAAGTACACATGTAAGCCTTTATAGTGATAATTTCTATTATGATTATTATATGCTTTTACACGATTTATATCTACATTCTAGTGATCTATTTGGATTTCAGGAGCAGCTTAATTATGCGTACCTTTAATTAATAAAATTTTTTACCTATGAGTTTTTAGATGATTTTTTAGAGGATATCTTACATCTACTGATTTTGCGGGTATTTTGTAACAGAATGTAAACTACTCAACTAGAATGATTGAATTAAATCGTTATATGGATTACTTTTTGAACAGGTATGATGCTTATCTGGAAGGAATTAGAGCAGTACAGTCAGGTTTACAAGTAATCCATACTATTAACCCCGGTTTTATATTATCTCTTCCATTTTTTAGTCCTATAGTAATTACACCTGTCATGTGGTTTATTATAAATTTTCTTCATACGGATTATGTTTGGGATCCTATAATATTTAGACTTTTACCAATTACCCCTTATTTTATACAGGATTTAGTAAGTCTTGCAGGGGGTACATATGTCCAATCTATTATACAACATATTTATACATCTTATTTCCGATCTAGACTACCTTTAGCTAGTTTACCTTTAAATTATTTTGCTAACTCCAATCCTATTAATCTTTTTGAGATTGAAACGGAACAACGACGTTCTCCTGCTCGTACTCGTGCTCCTTCTAGTTATCGAGATCTATATGATTAGGTTTAATACTGACAAAAGGGTTTAATTTGAGTGTTAGTAGCTTAACAGTTGCTTAATTAATTTACCAGTTGGAAAGTCCATATCTAGTAGGATAACATTATAGGTAAGGGTGGTAATATATAACAATATAATATGTTTAGTAAATATTTAGTAATAACTTTTCTATTTTCATTATTTTAATTTATCGTTTAATAATGCTTCATACAATTAGAAAGTAAAAATAAGATTAAGTTAATGTTTTTTTTTTACAAAAAAACATTAACTTTTAAAAGTATATACAACACATAGAGAGTGTAACTTAGGATAAACAACGGTAAAGTAGAAATTACATATAGTCTACAGTGTCTATGTTAAACTTATAAGCAAGCTCCAACAAAAATTCAGCGTTTCTTTTGATTTTTATCTCATACATAAATCACTATAATTATATGTAGTGTATGTAAAAATTTTTTACTCTTTTTAAATATATCATTTTTTTTATTACGTAAATTCTGACAGTAAGGTATCTTATAGTCGATTTATGTGTGAGTCGATATAATATAGTTTAAATAGTGCACCTAAACCCCATGCATTCCATTCGGTAGTTTACCTTTACAATCTTATTTTTATTAGAATAGAAAAAATTCAGCGTTTCCTTTGATTTTTATCTCATATAGAGTGTTAATACATAAATGACAGTATAATTATATGTATTCAAATATGCCACAATTAATACCTTTTTTTTTTCTTAATCAGGTTGTGTTCAATTTTTCATTACTTATTTTAATAGTTTATATGTTTTCCAAATATTTATTACCCAGGTTTGTACGTATATTTAAAACACGAATACATATTAATACTATATAGAATAAACTATATTAAACTTTAACCTTTTATAATCCATCTTGAAGGCTTCTATCTGTTATTTCTCTTTACCTATAAAAATGTTAAATTAATTTTATGTATTTTTTAATACATTATCTTTCAAAATAAATAAAAATATTAAATGCTTATTATCCTTATATAAAAATTATTAAAATGTAATACCCATGAAAAACTCTAAAATATATTCCAGAAGAAGTCTATTAATCTTTATTGCAGTTCCATTGGTCTCTATAATATTAAGTTCGCTTTATAATTTTTATCATCCAACGTTATTTACATGCTCTTCTTCTTCTTATGAAGAGGCTCAAGCTTTATTTAGGAGTGTAACTGAGCTGCAGCTTGGTATGGAAAATAAAAGAGCGGAAATTATGATGGAACTTAATAATTTAAACCAATTAAAAGCTGATATTGTAAATCAAACACATACTGTTCAAGGTGCTGCAACAATGGAAACTTGTAATCGAGCTATTAACCGGACCACAGAATACCTTTCTAGGCTTGATCAAGATTTGGCTTTTACGTCGGCGCAGATTAATGCGGTGGGAGCATACTTCAGACGATAAAGATACATGGGACATTACATTTTTAGGGTTGACTCTAATAATAAATAAAACCCGTTAGCCAGTCAAGCAAATGTGAAAGTAGAATAAACACATTAAATGACCCTCCAGTACCTTGAGGACTGTTTTTTCAAGATAATGCCACACCCCAAATGGAAGGATTAGAAGAATTGCATAATAATGTATTTTTCTATTTAGCAATTATAATGTTTTCCGTGAGTTGAATAATTGTATCCATAATAATAAATTTTGCCAGATCATATATATCAAATAAATACATAAACCATGGAACATTAGTAGAATTAATCTGAACTATAACACCCGCTTTAATATTAATATTAATTGCATTTCCATCCTTTAAATTATTATATTTAATGGATGAGGTTATTGATCCCTCATTAGTAATATATGGTGAAGGCCACCAATGGTATTGAAACTATCAATACCCAGATTTTACTAATACAGAACAAGACACTATAGAGCTTGATTCGTGCATTATCGTACTATCTCAACCTTGCTTTCCGGTTAATGACCGGGCGTCGGTATTTAAACACCAATTGGTGTTTAAATACCGACGCGGAATAAGCTGTAGACGGTTCTACCTTTTGATTGCAGATCACTTAGTAGGGGTTCAATTCCTCCTTATTCCTGGTAATAATGTTAATTATTATGATTCAAATACTATTTTTTACTTTAAAAAGTTAGGTAGATATGTGAAAAACGTTTTCAATAAATTTCCGTTTAAAAAGTAAACTCAGGTTTATATAGTTCCTTGTTATAGTACTGTTTTAGCTTTATTGTAAACTAAAACATGAATAAGTTTAAGCTTTTATCCCAGGTAGCCCCTAATAGTTTCACGCTTTATTGACTACCAGAAAAAAGTATAAATAATATTACAATCGCTACGTTAATTAATAGACAAAAGCAATTTACTTTAAGTAATTTTTTGTTTTTATGGGAGTGTTTCATGTAGCCTTTATTTTAACCATAAAAGCCATAAGTCTATTTAAATTATGCACATATGAAGCTTTCATTAATACTATTTATAATAGGTATCTTGGGATTTGTTTTAAATAGAAAAAATATAATATTAATGCTTATTTCTATAGAAATAATGTTATTGTCAATTACAGTCTTAATTTTATTATCTTCTGTGTGTTTTGATGATATATTAGGTCAAACTTTTTCTATCTACATAATAGCAATAGCCGGAGCAGAATCTGCAATAGGTTTAGGTATACTTGTAGCATTTTATAGATTGAGAGGTAGTATAGCAATAGAATATAAATAATGTATTTAGCCTTAATATTACTACCAATTTTAGGATCAATAGCATCTGGATTTTTTGGTAGGAAAGTAGGAATTAGCGGATCACAATTAATAACCTGTACTTGCGTTATAATAACAACTCTTTTAGCAATAGTTGCTTTTATAGAAGTAGGTCTAAACAATATACCGGTTACAATACACCTTATAAGATGAATAGACGTAGAATCCCTTAATGTATCATGATGTTTTAACTTTGATTCGTTGACTGTTTCAATGTTAATACCAGTACTCATAGTATCATCATTAGTACATGTATATTCTATAGGATATATGAGCCATGATCCACATAATCAAAGATTTTTTAGTTATCTAAGTTTATTCACATTTATGATGATTATTCTTGTAACAGCAAATAATTTCTTATTAATGTTTGTAGGTTGGGAGGGTGTAGGTATTTGTTCTTACTTATTAGTAAGTTTTTGATTTACTAGATTAGCTGCTAATCAAAGTTCTATCTCTGCATTTTTAACTAATAGAGTAGGAGATTGTTTTTTAACAATAGGAATGTTTGCTATATTATGATCTTTTGGCAATATAGATTACTATACAGTTTTTTCTCTTGCTCCATATTACAGTGAAAATGTTATTACTATCGTAGGTATTTGTTTATTAATAGGTGCTATGGCAAAAAGTTCTCAAGTAGGTTTACATGTTTGATTACCTCAAGCAATGGAGGGTTTAATAAACCTCTTTTTTAACTTTTATATTGTAAATAAACTTTATTATCAAAATATATATTTATATTCTACTAAAACAAGTTTACAGAATAATAATAACAACTCCAGGGGCAAATTACTTATTAGAGTATATGACGTTAGAACCACGTCTCTGGTAGAAAAAGCTCCTTTTAAAACTAATACTGAGTGTGCAAATGTTTTAGCTATTAGTCGTACTACTGTATATACTTATTTGGATAATAATAAAGTATTGAATAATTAGTTTATATTTAGTTCTATCCAACTTGATAAACAAACATTAAGTAAATGACTTTTATCTAAAAGGTTTTAAAGTAATTACTGGGGAGTTGTTGGGTGATGGCCATATAAACTATGATCCTATAAATGCTCCACAGATAAATGGTAGATTATAATTTACTTTTTCAAAGAAGGTTTTACATTACATTAATTATCTTAAATTTGATGTTTTATCAGAAATTACTACTAAGTCCAAACCTACACCTTGACCTAATACTAAATTCACTGGTAGATTACCTATACAATATTTATTTTCTACCAAACGTTTACCTGTTATTTCTAAACTATAGACCACTTTATATCACGAAATAAATGGTAAATATGTTAATAAATTACCTTTAAATATAGAACAATTATGAACACCAGTTGATATAGCTCATTGAATTATGCATGATGGATACTATACTGATAATACTATAAAAATATGTAGAGATAACTTTACTGAAAAATAAGTGTTAATATTAATTAATGTTTTATTTACCAAATTTAGTAGAAAGTCTACTATCAACAAACATACTAATATTAATGGTAATGTTGTATATAGAATAAGAATAAGTAAAAATAATGTAGGTAAACTAGTATCATTAGTTAAACCTTTTTTTATAAATGAAATGTTATATAAATTAGGTTTCTAAAAGTAAAACAATGTAAATATAAAAAAGAGGAGGGCCCTGCTTAAACTTCACTGTATGCTGAAACATTCTTGTAAGTGATAATCAGCAGGAAACCCTATTTATCCAAAGTAGGATCCTCAGAGACTAGACGTGAAGCATTTATCTGTTATTATAATAATACTGTGAATGATGATATAGTCCGAACAGTTATGTGAATAGCTGCGTATTTCATAATTAAGTTAATATAATAATGATTATAATTAGCATTACATTGATACTAATATAGAAATCAACATAATTGCCTACACCCGTTTCTGCATTAATACATGCTGCTACTATGGTAACAGCGGGTGTATATTTATTAATGAGATCGTCACCCCTTATAGAATATAGTTCAACTGTATTAATATTTTGCTTATGGGTAGGTGCTATTACTACAGTATTTAGTTCTCTTGTTGGTTTATTTCAACAAGATATAAAAAAAGTTATTGCTTATTCTACAATGAGTCAATTAGGAATAATGGTAATAGCTATTGGTTTATCATCATATAATATTGCATTATTCCATCTTGTTAACCATGCATTTTATAAAGGTTTATTATTTCTTGGTGCGGGTGCAGTTATACATGCAGTGGCAGATAATCAAGATTTTAGAAAATATGGAGGTTTAAGAGCTTATTTACCTTTAACTTACTCAGTAATGTTAATAGCTTCTCTTAGTTTAGTTGCTATACCTGCCGAGCTTTTTGGGAAATCGCTCATATGGGTATAATCGCCAAACTCCGGGGACCCCCTAAAGCTTCTGATACCAAGCAATAGCCGAAAGGCTATAAGTGGACCAACTAATCTCTGGTGTATGGTAATAACTCAGAAGATCTTTTGTAATGAAAGAATGGGATATCGCGGATCTAAATCAGTATCACTTTCAAGTGGTACTGTAAAAGAGCAACGAGTAGACGGTGGTTGACACAATAAAACTGTGTTTAAGGTATACTCTAATGGGTTTTGAAAGAAGCTATCAAATCAGAATCCCTTCAAATCAAATAAACTTACAGCCTTTATTGGATATAGTGGTAATAACTATTTCAGGGTTTCCGCCGGTACCGATTTACCTGTTTACCTAAATAGAGGTTTTTCTTCCTCTGTAAATTGCCAGGTAGAACTGACTAGACAATTAACTGGTAGCGATATCTCAATAAGAGAGCCTGCCCCCAATCTATCGGTTTGATGTATAACAGGATTTGCGGATGCATAGGGTTGTTTTCGTATTTCTGTAATTAAAAATAAAAAATAAAAAACTAAATGAGTAGTACAAGCTTATTTCCAGATATCCTTACATGGTAAGGATAAAACTCTTTTATAATTAATTAAATCCAAATTGAGTGTAGGAAAGATTTATACAGTTGGCCCCACAGCAGTTACACTTGAAGTACGTTAAATTAAAGAGTTAGAAGTGATAGTTGCGCATTTCGATAAACATCCGTTAATAAGCAAAAAACGGGCCGAATATGAGTTATTTAAATTGGCTGTTGGTTATATTCAGCAAGGATTGCATTTAAGAATGGAAGGACTAATTAAAATAATTAATATTAAGGCTTCCTTTAACAAAGGTCTCCCGGATGAATTAAAGGCAGCTTTTTCTTCCTCTGGAATAGTTCCAGTCGCAAGACCTTTAGTCCAAAATCAACCAATTCCAGATCCTTATTGAATAGCAGGATTCATGAGCGGTGTAGGTTGTTTAATGGTTAGGCTTAAAAAATCTTCCACACATCGAACCGCCATACAGGTTTAATTAGTATTTCAAATAACTCAGCATATTCGAGCAACTTCTTGTTAGTTTTAAAAATTATTTTGGTTGAGCAAATCCAAAAAATAAAGGCTGGAATGAATCGAGCAAGATAACGTAATTTAACCCGGCTAATTAACCGCTTGGTTTAGCCTACCTAAAGTAACTAATCCTTTCAATCTCTGTAAGATCATCTACTATCTAGTTGCGGAGGGATGATGTTTTTATTTGAATGATAAATCTGATCGCCATGTTTATGACAGGTTTTTATTCTAAAGATTTCATACTAGAATCAGCATATGGCCAGTATCATTTATCTAGTATTATTGTTTATTTTATAGCTACTATAGGTGCTATGTTTACTACTCTTTATTCTGTTAAAGTGTTATATATGACTTTTTTAAGTAATCCTAATAGTCCTCTAGAAAACTATAAACAAGCGCATGCTGCACATGAGGGTGATATATTCATGAGCATGCCTTTAATTATATTGGCTGTTTTTTCTATCTTTTTTGGATATTTAACTAAAGATATTTTTATAGGATTAGCTTCAGGTTTTTTTTCCGACAATAGTTTATTTATTCATCCTTTACATGAAATTATGTTAGATACAGAATTTGCTGTACCTACTTTATTTAAATTATTACCTTTATTTTTTACTATATCTTTAAGTTTAATATCTTTATTATTTACTGAATTTTACCCAAAATTACTAGTTAGTTTTAAATTTTCTAGTTTTGGTTATAACATATTCAGTTTTTTTAATCAACGGTTCCTTGTAGAACTTTTTTACAATAAATATCTCAGCGGTATTATACTTAAATTAGGTGGTCAAACAACTAAACTTATAGATAAAGGATTAGTTGAGTTAATTGGACCTTTTGGTTTAGAAAGAAATTTAACAAATTTAAGTAAAAGTATAAATAACTTAACCTCAGGTATTGTTACATATGCTTTATACAATTTAATAGGTTTAATTTCTTATATATGTGTATTGTATTATAGCAATTTTACAGCAGATTTTTTAGAGTTATTATTATTAATTTGATTATGTATAATCTATTCAATAAAAAACCTTTTTTTGTAAATCCGTGTAGTCTAAACTCTAATTTATTAAAAAATATTTATAAAGTATTTAATAAGATTAATTTAAATAAGTTTTTTTCTTGGGAAACTTTTTTTATCTTAATATTGTCTAATATAATAGGTATAACTTTAAGAATTATATTTATATATATGGGTTGAAATCCGCCGATAAAAAGTTTATCTTTTTATATGATTAGTATAAACTTGAGCAGTGTTATCAGATCTTATGTTAATATAGTGATAGATTATACCAATAATAGTAAATCAGAAAGAGAAAAATTATCACACAACAAGTATACAGGTAAGCTTTTTACACGTAAAAATATTTTAAGGTTAATTTTAAATTTTTTTATAAATTTAACTGTAACAAGTATTTTTATATACATAGATAACGGATATAATTTTTTACTTTTTGTTTTTTTAATTGAAGCCCTAGTTCGCTCTATTAAACCTTATATTAAGGAAGATTTTTTCTCTTTTTTTTATAATGCTCTAACTAAGTATTTACATTGTTTCTTTACCCTAAATATACCAAATATTAGTACTTGCAATTTTGGAGTCTCTAAAGTTATAGTACCTAGAGAAGCTGATCCTCAACATAGTTTTCAAGATAATGCTCTTATCTTTTTACAACAAGTTGCTGGTGGCATATCTGTTCCGAATGGTGCAAAGCATGATATATATTTATTTAATAATATGATGGACATGCATGTTCCACTGTGGGCTCCTTCTTATATTAGATTGAGTCCAGAACAGAGAGTTTATCATATGAACATGTTATTGGCCCTTGATGCTAGAGAGAAAGCACATGGTTATATAGTTGAGTCTTTAAGCAGAATTATTGGTAATTTAGGTAGGGTTATAAACCCAGATATAAAGACTTTTGCACATCTACCACAAAATGTTCGGCATAATATTTTTAGAACTCTAGAATTATCTTATACTTTTACTCCTGCATGTAGAGTACCTCCTATATCAGATAATTTAACGGTAACAGATTTAAGACATGTACTATCTACTCTTAAGGTTGATAATGATAAACCATATAGATCTATGAGTAATGCTATAGTAACATATCAAGAGGGTTTCTGTGCGGGTTACAGAAATAATAATAATATTGCGGCTCAAGCTATTAGAGCACACAAATATAATGTGGTAGCTAGAGCAAAGTTTCTTAAGGAAGGCTAAAATATATATAATAATATCATTAATTGGTTATAAATAAATATTAAATATAAAAATTAATTTCGGTTTAGACTACACATAAAATTCTATAAAAATGTAAATACAAGAGTCTACATAGTTTATAAACAATTATACAAAGTATAATTTACATAATTGGTGAAACATTAAGTTTACATTTTACACCTAAGGCTTTAATGGATTATTATACTTTATTTAAAGAAGTTGGTTTATAGCGGCCTTTTCAATATTTATTTAAAGTAAATATAACTATCCAACCTAAAGCAGATGTTTTCGTTTAATCTTTATTATTCTTAATCCAAACAAAATAATAAAAAGATCTAGTCATAGCTAGGTCTCACTGTATGTCTTAGTCTATGATTATTTGTCCTTTCAGATGTAGCCATGTAGATTATTCAAGTTTTATACATATAATAAAATTTTTAGGTTTTTGTTTTTATTTTTAATCATTTAATGATAAAATTAAATGATTAAAGCGACTAATTAATATAGTGGAACAATATAAACATCTAGATATGCCTTTTAATACAAATTGCGTATATTATTTGTTTAAATAGGTTTCATCACAACCACCCTATTTGTCTTAAGGTTAACAAGGCAAACAAGTGGAAAATTATACATAGGACTAACAGCAAAAGGTTATAGAAGTTTCATAATAAACCTCTAGGACCTTATACTCGTGATTTACCTTTTATTTGTTTATGTAACTTTGGAGAAAGGGATTGGGCAATACCCCCCCATAGTTCAAAGATATAAACGCCTATCTATGGAGATAAAACCATCTAATATCAAAAAATTATAGCTTGTTATTTTTGAACTCTAAACCAGCATAACGTTCGTTATGCTGGTTAATGGTGATAATCACCCCGCTACTCTTGCTGGTAGGGTATACCGGTTAAATTGCAAAACCAGTAGGGTTCCGATGTTGGTATGAGTTCACCTTCTCAATTGCAAAACCAGCCTAATAATATATATAAACTAAGGATGAAAAAACAAAGAAGCCTAAAACAAATTAAAGTTCACGAGGTTTTACTACCCTGCGCTAAATAAAATTTCTCAACTTATTTGCCTGACTTTGCTAAGCTTAATAATAATCCACTAAAAGCTGCTATTCCTACCACTCTGGTACATTAAAAAAACTTGCCTTTCTCCCTTATTTTCTATATGAAAGAATTAGAAGGACCTAATACTCTTATAAACCTTATACAAAAATTGTTACAAGGTCCAGCTGGTCTATATACTGTTTTTGTTAAAATAAAATATAAGGAGGGACGTTACGCCATGTGTGGTAACCAATTTGGCCTTATTTATAGAAAAAATACTGACTTTAACGGACTTTATGCTGTAGTATTGGATAGATTAAATATTAGCTTTAGGGACTATAATATTAGCGCAGAGGATTTAATACATATTTAAGTTATCTTTAAACGAAACAATGTAAAATTACGTTGTGCATTAAAACGTACTCATGAAGTCTGAAAAATGCTACCTCAGAATGAATTTAAATACGTTTTTATTAATGCTTCTATTCCTATTAGTGTTAATGAGGATTCATTAGGAGTACCTTTAAAAATGACCTTTAATGATGTCGGTAACATCTCAGTTATACCTGTACCTTACTAAATAAGCATGTGTAACTTTATTGAAAAAATAAAAGAGTCAGCTAAATTATCCCTTAAACAATAAAACTTGAAGCCACTGTCGAATTCAGTAATCTTGTTTTTATGGCTAGGTTTTAATAATTTAGCTGTTAAGTGATTAGACCATAATGAAGTATTTAAGATAATATATTCCATGTATGGTATAGTACTTAGTTATGTAGTTGATACTACAATTAAGGATAGTATTATAGTTAGAACTTCTAATAAAAGAAAACGTTAATAAAAGATGGTAAATTATATTTTACTGAAACAAACATTGATATTAGACCTATAAATAGACCGAAAAGAGTACAAAAGATAAACATATCTGATCCTAATATTGGTGTTATATATACCGAAACGTTCCTGGACGAGGATGGTAGTGATAAGATATTTTCACTGGGATTTATAAGTAATAAATCTCCTGAGCCTGTCATATATTACATAGATGACAACTACGATACTAACAAATTAGTAATAGATTTAATAGAAGAGTTACTTAAGCCTAATTATAAAGGTGTTACTTTCTATTGTCATAACCTAGGTGGGTATGATGTCGTATTTATACTAAAAGCCTTATATGAGTAGATGAAAACTAAAGGCGAAATATACACTATAGGAGGTCTTTGTAAAGATTTTAGTATCCTAAAAATTACCTTAGGAAAAACAGAGTCTAAATCAGCTAAACTTACTAAAGATAGCTACAGTATGTTAAGCGATAGTCTATACAATTTGTCTATAAATTTTTAAGTTTACACAATAAAGACTATATTTCCTTATGATTTTGCTAGACGTGATACTTTATAAAGGTGATACACCTGATATAAAATACTATAAAAACGTATCCGTACATAATTATGATAAATTGTATAAAAGCAATTGATCATTCAAAAATGAGTCAATAGAATATTTAAAAGATGATCTTAATAGCTTATATCAAGTTATTGTGAAGGCTAATAGACAATTATAATACTAATATTACAAGCAATATTACAATATCTGGGTTAGCATTAATAATGTACTTAGATAAATACTACAATAATAATATACCTCTTGTTAACAAATTAAGTGTATATCTTTATATCAAAAAGGCCTACTATGGTGGTATTACTGAGGTCTATAAACCTTAAGGTGAAAATTTATATTATTACGATGTAAATTCACTTTATCCTTACGTTGCCTATCAAGATTTACCTGGTATAAAGTGTTATAGAGTAGCTTATCTAGATAACTCTGCTTATCTAAATAATCTTTTCGGATTTTATAATTGTATAACAGAAGCACTAGCTGATAACTATTTAGGTCTTTTACCGGCTATAAATAATGAAGCAATATATTTTCCGGTTGGTAAATGATAGGACAGGTATTTCAGTGAAGAATTGAAATTTGCAGCATCCTGTAGTTATAAAATCAGAGTATTGAATGGTTATACATTTAATAAAGCAAAGAATGTTTTTACAAGTTATATTAACGAAATATATAAATTTAAAACTAATCCAATTAATAAAACGCAGAAAGCTAAGTATTTTTAATAATTTATTAGGTAGATTTGGTATAGCTATAGACAAAGGTGATACAAAATAGGTTAAAAACGATGAGTTCGATAAAATTTGTAAACATAGTGTATATAGTTGATAATAACCAATGATACAAAGTAGAAATTACATATAATATACATAATTTATGGTAAACTTGCATACATTAAATAAACAATTGTTTAACTAAAAATAAAAAATTCTAGCCTAAATTGAACAATAATAAATCATGAGAATACTAAAAAGTCATCCCTTACTCAAAATGGTGAATTCATACGTAATAGATTCACCTCAACCATCAAATATAAGTTACCTTTGAAACTTTGGTTCTTTACTAGCACTTTGTTTAATAATACAAATAATAACTGGTGTAACATTAGGTATGCATTATACACCTAATGTCCTAGAAGCTTTTGATTCAGTAGAGCATATTTAAAATTCCGCGTGATGTGTTCTTTAAATCGAGCTATATGCTGGAAACTCCGTTAAATATAAAGGTACTTAGTTATAAAGAGTAGATATAATAACATATCGGACAATCAGCAGGAAACCAAACGAATTTATCTAAAAAGTAGGACTTTATTGATAAGCTGTATTTATCTAGTAGGGATCCTCAGAGACTACACGCTCGGCATTCTATAAACTGGATATGATGATATAGTCCAACCATGATTGAAAAAACATGGATAAAAGGTCAATTATCTATACCTTTTAATAGGTATAAGTTTATTATTATCTATATATGTAGCAGGTAGTAAAAATAAAATGGGATTTTGCTATTTTTCTATTTTAAATAAAAAGTTACAAGTATTGAATACTAATGTGATCGGATCTGATGTCTCATACGGCGACGGAAAAAAAGACGATTTCTTGTTTTGATTTTCAGGCTTTACTGATGCAGAAGGTAATTTCCTTATTGTTTTAGATCGTGGTTTTATAAAATTTAGATTCAAAATATCACTACATATAGATGATATTGAGGTTCTTAATACCATAAAATCTAAATTAAATGTAGGGAGAGTTACAGTAGAAATTAGTAGAAATCGTTGTTCTTATATTGTAGAAAAATATGCTTCTATAAAAAATGTAATATGTCCTGTTTTTAATAATTATTGTTTACATACTAGTAAAAGATTAGATTTTGAAGACTTTAATGAGGCTGTCCTTATTAAAAACTACATAAATAAAAATCTATCCTATGCAGAAACGGAAAGAATTATATCCCTTAAAAATGGTATGAACTTTAATAGAAAAATATTTACATATCATACAAAAAAATCTCAAATTATAATAAACCCCAACTGGTTCGTAGGATTTTTAGAAGGTGAAGGTACTTTTGGTATTAAAACAGGATCTGCTTTGTATTTACAAGTTGCTCAAAAAAATACCAGTCAAGAAAGTTTAAATGCCATAACAACCTTTTTAATAGGATTACCTAATAGTGTTTTACTAAATAGTAAAATATTACCTTTGAACGTAGTAAGTACGATTAATGCAAACACAGGTGTAGTATCCTTAGTAGTTAACAGTGTAGATAGTCTATATTATAGTGTTTTACCCTTTTTAGAGTCGTCTAAGATGTATACACGTAAATCTATAGATTTTAAATTATGAAGAATAGCTTTGTTACTAAAAATACATGGCTATTACTTTTTACCTGAAGGTAAAAAATTATTTTTGAACATTTCAGACACAATTAACAAAAGATACAGTACATGCACATCTACTAGAAAGACAGATGAAATTATTCGAGAGTTATTTGAGAGATTTAAAGCTATATTAGCCAAAAATCCTCTATTTGACATCCAAGCTAATATACCCCATGTGAATAATGTACGTAATTTAAGTATAGCTAATAGATCAGTAAAACCTATTATTGTTTATATATATGAAAATAATAACAAGGTTAAAGGTTCTCCTTTTGCTTCTTACAGTGCGGCACATAAATCATTGGGGTTAAAACCTAGTAGTAATACATGTAATCGTTACATAGATACAGATAGATTGTATAAAAATAAATATATATTTTCATCTAAACCTATAGATAGTACGTCTAAGGTTTAGATTATAGTAGATAAATTTGACCGATTGATCATGCGTGATGTAAACAATGGATGATTAATACGTTATTTACATTCAAACACAGCTTCGGCCTTTTTTTTCATAGTATATCTTCATATCGGAAGAGGTTTATATTATGGATCTTATAAGGCACCCAGAACATTAGTTTGAACTATAGGTACAGTAATATTTATATTAATGATGGGTACAGCTTTCCTGGGTTATAATAATAGCCCAAAATGATCTAAACTAAACTTAATTTTTTATATAAATAATTTTTTAATTGAAAATAGTCATTATGTTATTAATTTATTTTTAGTTTTATTTGTTGTGAGTTTTATTCTTTTTTATTTGCATGATTTCAAACTATTATCCCTTTATTATATTAAATATTTTCAATTATTTTCCTTTATTGGTCTATTTTTAGCAATAATAATATGTATCTCTAACATAGCTAATTATATAGAGGTTGTATGTTGTGTTAATGAAAAAGACAGTGTAAATTTACATGGACATACTAATATAACTAAAGATGCAGCCATAAGTATAAATCAAGGTATGAGTACTACAGGAAGTAATTTGGGATTAGGTGCTACTATGGCAGGTGTAAGTACAGCTGTGGCTAAAGGTATAGTTAAATTTTCTCTACCTACTGTACAAAAAGCAGGAGTTATAATAGGTGGTGCTTTAGTTGCAGGATTTGGTCATTCAATTATTACTACTGTTAATAAAAATAATATCTCCTTACAACATGTTTCTAATTCCAATCTAGGTAATAATATATATTCAAATATAAGTAAGCTTGTAGATGACTCCTTATCAAGTCCTCTACAAACATTGTTATTTGACATAAAAGGCTTAAATATAACTTGTTTAAGTTTAATTATAATATTAGCTATACAAATATTTTTCAAATTTTATATAAAAGATAATATTAATTTAAATTTATCTCACATATTAGGTGTAAATCTTAAGAATAAATTGGAATACTATTTTAACAAAATTATTATTTTAAACAAAAAAATGAGTAATTTATATATTTGATTAAGAATATTAATACTAATATTTGGATTCTATTTTTCAATATATGCTACTCAAGAGTTACTTATTAATTTAGACAATTATACAGCTGTACATAGTAATATAAAAAGAGTAAGTAAACTCACAACAAACAAAAACAAACACAAATTAATAATGTCTAAAAATATAACAATCAATATAAATATAAATAAAAACAAGTTTAACATTTCTCAATATTCTTGTTTTCAAAAAAGACATAGCTCCACTTTTTGCAAAAATAATCTTTTAAAGGAATTTTTAAAAGAAAAAAAAGTAAAACCTACACATTTATATGAAAATTTACAGTTAGATGAAACAAGAAAAATAATATTAAAAGATACTAAAGATCTTAGTGGCATCTATCTTATCTTTAATAAAATAACTGGTGATTATTATGTCGGATCTGCTTCAACTAATAGACTTTATTCTAGATTCTCTAATCATTTATTATACTTTAGAGGTAGTAAAATTTTAAAACATGCAGTAAAAAAGTATAGTATTTCTAATTTTGCATTTTTAATATTAGAACTATTTCAGGAAATAGTTAATAAAGAAAATAATAAAAAATTATTAGATGTAGAAGATTTCTATTTAAAATCTTTATTACCTAATTATAATATATTAACTGAAGCAGGTTCAAGCTTTGGTTATAAACATACTGAATTAAATCGTATAAAAATGAAAACCAATTATAGTTCAGAACAACGTGAACTAATTGGTGGTTTAAATAAAGGTAAAAATTTATCAAAGATAACTAAAGAAAAGATGAGAGAAAAAGCTTTAATAAGAAAAAAGATACCTTTTTCAGTTAAAGCTTTATTAAATCTGAAAAAAAACTCCAAAGCTATTATACTGTATAATTTAGACCGCACTGTTTTTGGAGAATACTCAAGCATAGTAGAAGCAGCAAGAAGCATAAATTGTGTTGCAAAAACAATTAGAAGAGCTTTAAACACCGAAAAAAAGATATTAAAAAGGCGTTTTATTGTTAAATATATATATATATAACATAAGTTTAGTTTAGTTTATAGTCCCACAAGTTTTAATTTCTATGCAATTTCTATAAAAAAATGGGAAAAAAGTGGAATAATACGACAGTATTATTAAAGAAATATTTATATTTCTTTGGCAATGTTAGTGAAAACGATCAAAAAATTTTTATAGATCGTCGGTTGTATAGATGATCGCGACAGACTGGGTCACTAATGGGTAGCTGAAATGCTGCTTAATGCACAGGCGAAACTTTTAGTTATATTAATAACTAATAGGATAAACGAAATAAAAGTTATCCTAGCTTTTTATAAATGCATTTTCATTTATAATAAGTAAGTTTGTATGTATTACCTTACGGACAAATGTCATTATGAGGTGCAACAGTTATAACTAATCTAATGAGTGCTATACCATGAATAGGACAAGATATTGTTGAGTTTATTTGAGGAGGGTTTAGTGTAAATAACGCTACTTTAAATAGATTCTATGCTTTACATTTTGTTTTACCTTTTGTCTTAGCAGCATTAGCTTTAATGCATTTAATTGCGTTACATGATTCATCCGGATCAGGTAATCCTTTAGGTGTATCAGGTAATTATGATAGATTACCTTTTGCTCCTTATTTTTTATTTAAAGATTTAATTACTATCTTTATTTTTATTATTGTGCTATCAATATTTGTATTTTTCATGCCAAATGTGCTAGGAGATAGTGAAAATTATGTTATGGCTAACCCAATGCAAACTCCGCCTGCGATAGTTCCAGAGTGATATTAAAGATGTCACTTAATTTCGCTATTTGCTGGAAAACCCTAAGTATTACTTTAAAAATATTAGGATAATCAGCAGGAAAGCAAAATAAATTATTTTATTTTGAATCTTAAGAGACTACACGCGAGACTTTTTAAAATTATAAATTATAATTTTGAAAATGAAGATATAGTCCAAACATCGTAGTAATACAATGAATATAAATATTAAAATATTTATATAATTAACATGATTTTTATATTACTATTATTTTAACATGGGCTAGCTTAGTTTTATTCGCGGCCCGTTCTACTAAAGGTATTATACGTTTATCTTCAGTTGAAAGAGCTTTGATAACAATACCTGAAGAGATAAAGGATATATTAGTTGGTATTTTACTCGGTGATGCTCACATAGAAACAAGATCGTCTACTAGTAATTCTAGATTGATGTACGCTCAAACTGCTGTAGGACATAAAGAATATTTTAACTTTGTATTTAGTTTTTTTTAATATTTTTGTGCTTATAACTATACGCCTCAAACTAAAATATTTAGAGACAATAGAACGAAAAAAATATATAGTTCTATATCTTTTACAACTATGCAATTTCCCTGTTTTAATTTATTTAGATAAATGTTTTATGCGTCAAATGTAAAAAAAGTTCCAAATACTATTTACGAACTGTTAACATCTAGAGGGTTGGCCTTTTGAATAATGCACGATGGAAGTCGACAAGGAGTTGGATTACATATAAGTATTTAGGCTTTCTCTAGTGAAGACGTAGACAAATTGATGTTTGTATTACAAGATAAATTTAATCTTAAATGCTCAATACAATTTAACAGGGATAAAAAACCTTTATTTATATTTTCAAAGAATCTATGAATGAGTTAATAAACTTAACAAGTCCATACTTTATTAAATAAATGTTATATAAATTAGGTTTGTAAAGCTATCACTTACAATTTGATGATTAGCCAAATATAAGCTTTTATCATTTTGTATGTTAATTTTTAATCGATCTTTTACCTTTTTATGCTATTTTAAGATCCATACCTAACAAATTATTAGGTGTAATTGCAATGTTTTCCGCCATATTAGCTTTATTAACTATGCCATTTACTGATTTATCTAAATTGAGAGGTATACAGTTTAGACCTTTAAGTAAAATAGCATTTTTTGTCTTTGTAGCTAATTTTTTAATATTAATGCAGTTAGGTGCTAAACATGTTGAATCTCCGTTTATAGAACTTGGGCAAGTTTGTACTGTATTATATTTTGCGCACTTTTTAATTATAGTACCCTTTATAAGTTTATTAGAAAATAGTTTAATGGATTTGGCTGAAAATTCGGAAGATGATGTTTATAACGAAAGTAAAGAAATATTAATTCCTCTCAATAGATCAGAATGACATATTTCTTTGCAAAGTAAAAATAAAGATGAAAACTCTATTTAAAAGTCTTATTTTAGCCCTTAAATTAGGTTTAAAGACACCTTTATTGCCCCCAAAAATTATATCTTTACATAATTGCTACCTTGTTCGTCTTTTTCGAACAATTGGAGCCGTATCAGTACTAATTGTAATATTTAAAAAACATTTATTGTTATATTGACCTTTTCAAATTATACTTTTATTTTTAGCTCTTGTACAGTTTATTTATATTACTGGAATAAGTTTTATTCAAATATTTTATGGTATTAGTAGATTTTGAACAGATGAGTTAAATGTTAAAAATTCACCTTCGGATCAATATGCTACTTTAGCTACTAAAGTGTTATATTGTTGTAAAACAGGGCGTAAAATAAGTTCTGCAGCCATTGGTTTAGTTTGTATATCTGTTTTTGCGGATATCATTTTATAAGCAGGAGGGCAAGAGAAAATTTTCACACCATTATTAGCTAAAGTAGTTAAGTTTTTTATTGTAGGTAGATCGGCGGATATTTCACATACAGCCATTAATAATAATTTAAAAGATTTAAAAAATAGTAAAGATACATTGGATCAATTAAAATTATTGTCTGATCAAGTTAGTTCAACTAAAGGTAGCAGTGATTTGTCTAAATAAGATAGACAATCTGTATTATCTGCACTAGATGAGGTTAAAACCTTAGAGAAATATAAATTACAATTACAAACCCAATATTTAGCTAAAAAAATAAGATAATATTATGATAAAAAATAAGTTTTTTAATTTTAATGCAATTACAAGCTAAACATGTCGAAAGTCTAATTATATAGCTTGGGCAGATTAGTACAGCACTTCTCCATTCCCGAGTAATCGTATCTCTAATTAGTTTACTAGAAAATAGTTTAGAATAAAGTATTATTGAAGCTAAATTTTTACAAAAATAGTATTTTTTTTTTTACTTTTATTACAATTTCCTTTAGAAAAGGGTTTATAGAGAACCTCTATAGTATTGTGTTAAGAATATTTAAAATTATGTTATGCAAAGTGGACTTTATATTTTTTTATTTATATTCTACTAAATTTGCGCCTTGTTTCAATTTAAAAACTTTTTCTCGTGTTATTTTTATTAATTTTCAGAGGGGTCCTTTGCAAATATAGATTATTTATTATTTATTTATCATTAATGGATGACAATTTAGTATTACATGGTTCTTTGTTGACACTTAAATAGTTTTAATAAATACGATAAATCTATAGTTAGTTTATATTATACCATTTATAATACTATTTATAAATCTGATGAAAGTTTTAAAAATAATTTTTATGGGAAATCACTATTAATAAAAAATTATTTAATCCTTTCTTCTGATATATACTTTAGTAAAATATATATAAACCAAATAAAAGCTAATAAAAACCTAAACAAAAGTAAAAAACTAGGTCAATTAAAAAATGAAAAAAAAAAAAATTGATAAATAATTGTATATTTAACCCTTTGTTTATATTTAAAAATTAGAATATTTATATGTATTTATATGTAATATAAATACATAGACCTAATATTATTTGGTGCAACTACTAGAGTAAATGTACTATTATTCTTGATATTATATACAAGATACTTATATATTTTTTAAATGAATAGCTATTAATAATTTAAAGGTCTACTTAAGTAGTCTCTAGGCTAATCCTATCTAATTTAAACTTAGATGTAAACTAGTTTAACACAGATAACCACTTATCTGTGTTAAATTAGAAGGTCTACGTTTAATTAATAAAATGCCTTTTTTCTAGTTAAGGTTGGTTAGGTTTAAGGGTCAAAAAAAACATTATTTTATTATGGCACTTAAATTTAGGTGTTAATTTAGCTATAATATACTTACTTAAAGTTTGTAAAATATTAAAATATTTTTATGGTTGCTTTAGACTTAAAAGTATTTAACTAAACAAACTTTATTTTTTACTTTAAACTTTAAAGCAATTTGTTACTGATCCATATGTAAATAAGGACAAAACCTTATTAAATCTTAATAAAAATTAATCTGAAAATTCTATAATATTGTTGTAGGTTCACAGTATACTACTCTAGGGTTTTTAGTAAATTATTTTTACATTCTGTCTTAACACTATATAAAATAAAAAAAGGAAAAGTATGGACAGTTTAATAATCATACTTTAGCTGTACCTCTTTTGTCTTAAATAATTATGTTCTGCAAAGTCAATAAAGCAAATTAGAAAAAAATGAATACAACAGCAAATAAATGTGATGTAATTAACAGTTTAGTGTGCAAAATTGAACTGATGGGTTTGAAGTATTGTTTAACAATACTCAATCATATCTAATTAACCAAATCATATCATATTTTACATATAAAGGTTTTATATTTAATAGAAAGTACAAATTCAAAAATAAACCTTAAAGAATTTCCTATTTAAGCTTTAATTAAATTAAAGCTCCAAATTTACTTTCTTTTTTACTGATAGATAAATAATCTTTTTAATTAAATAATATATACAAAATGACAAGTTTAACCTTTTTTTTTATTTTCATACCGATATTATCCCTAATATTATTAGCTATAAATTTATTATTATCCCCGCATAATCCATATCAAGAAAAGAATAGTGCTTTTGAATGTGGTTTTCATTCATTTTTAGGTCAAAATAGAACCCAATTTAGTATTTCATTTTTTATATTTGCATTATTATTTTTATTATTTGATTTAGAAATATTACTAGTATATCCTTATATAGTAAGTGCATATACTAATGGAATTTACGGTTTAATCATAATGCTTATTTTCTTTTCTATATTAACCTTAGGTTTTATATTTGAATTAGGTAAAAATGCATTAAAAATAGAAAGCAGACAAATGAATATTAATTCTCAAATAAAAGAATGAAAAAACAGTAGACAATTAACATTAAAATAATATATATATGTTTTAAAGTATTGCCTACTTATCCTACTCCTAGTATAAGGAATATATTAATTCTTGATTTTATATCAAGGTAAGTATAAAAAGAAACTATTATGAATAAATAGCTATAAACCAAAGGCAGCGGAAATTGAGCAGTGAAGAACAGGCCAATGCCTCAGAGAAATCTCAAAGTAAACAAAGTGAACTGAAATATCTTATTAACTTTAGGAAAATAAATCAAACGAGATTCTATGATTAATGTGAATTAAAGTAGAGTAGCTTTAAAGTAAAATGGGATAACTGTTTGAATAAAGGGGAACCTTCCTCTAAAGCTAAATATGGTATTGTAAGCGATAGTGAATATAACCGTGAGGGTGTTGTTTAATAGTAGTTTTATAAGCAGCTTTAGTAAAACTTAAGTGAATAATAAAAGCGTACCTTTTGCATAATGGGTCAGCAAGTTAATATTAGATGCGAGCAGTTAGAAAATAAGCTGCCCAGAAAAATCGATTATGTAATGATGAATAAGTATCTAAAATTAGACCCGGAGACTAGTGATCTTACTATTATCAGGAATATAAAAGTCCGAACGGGTTATCGTTGTATAGATATCCGAAGAATAATGGTAAGTTAGTGAAAGACAAAACTGACTAGTTTAGCTGGTCGATAAAAAATATCTGAGAAATGTTTTTGGCCAGAATGTAGAAGTGAACCTTCTGCAATAAACCATCAAATTGCGGGGACATCCTAAAGTAATTTCAACCAAGCGAAGACGGCAACGTATTTCGTGGCACAGGTAATGACTCGTGATAAGGTAAAATCGAAATTAATGACGAAAGGAAATGGATAATCCGCAGCCAAGCACCTGAACTGGTGTGCAGTTCATCGACTAAATGTTGGTTGGCGTAAGCTTAAGATATAGTCAAGCCTCACTTGAAAGAGTGCAGGATAAAAGTACAATTAAAATATATAAAAAACCCAAAACATCCTAAAAAAAAATATATATTTTCAGTAAGTACCCGTAGGAGCATAGTAACAAATCTACAAGTAGAAAGGTACACGGGTCAAAGAAAGGCTAACACCCTAACTTATTGATAGAGCTGGAAGCATATATATTTCATCAAAAAATAAAAATAAAACTGTTACAAAAACAATATTTCTACAAAAAATAAGACAAAATACCTACATACTACAAACATTAAACCAATTATCAGAAATGATAATTATGATATAGATAAAATAACTATTATTAAAAATAGTATAGGAAAAGCAGGAGTATATCGTGGAGTTGTTAATAAACTTAAAGGTAAAATTTTCATAGGTTCAGCTGCTGAATTAAGAACAATATTTTATGTATTTTTCAGTGTTAAAGGGTTAGTAAATGGTAATATATAAAGCAATTCTTAAATATGGATATTCTAATCTAAGATTCTAAATATTATAGTATTGTAATATGGATGAAACTTTAGTGAGAGAGCAATATTATATAGATCTTTTAAAGCCAGAATATAATGTACTAACAAAGGCTGGGTCAAGTTTCGGTTATAAACATAACCAAGAAACTTTAGATAAATTAAAATTCTGTATAACTTCAGAAGAGACGCGAACTAATCTATCTAGATCAGCTCAAGGTCGTGTATTGTTCGAATAGGCAAAAGAAAAAATTTCATTGGCTCATAAGGGAAAAAAGTTTCAATGAGTACACATGCTAAACTTTCAGCTATAAATATAGCCGGTCATGGATTAGCTGTTATTATATCTAATGTAAAAACAGGTGACAAGAAAGAATACGTAAGTATAACTGATGCAGCAATATATATAGATGTATCTAGAACCACAAGAAGAAATAACTTAAAATCTGGGAAAATTAAAAAAAATAAATATATAATTATACTAAAAGAATAAGTACTTTTATCTGTTAAATGGATAGTTAATGATAACTATTTAGGGAGAAAGGCCTCAACTCAGCTTAAAAGCTAAAGAGGTTTAATCTGTTTCTGCGAAACCTATATAAGTAGGTAATTTAAATAACATCTTAGCAGGTACAGAACTGTGATCTCGATCAAATTATAACAAATACTAGTAGTGGTAAAAATATGGTATATTCGTATTGGAGCTGATACAGGTAATAATAATTTGTATACATCGGGGGATCGTAAAGATTTTACCGGAGAGTTTTTGCACTCGAAAGGGTTAAGATGAATCTTAAATAATCGGACATAGAACGCTAAGGTTGTATGTCTAAAGGGAAACAGCCCTAAACAAGAGTTAATAAGGTTCCAAAATTATTGTTGAGTGAAATAAAGGTTGTGCCTTCGAATACAATCAGGTAATAGGCTTAGAAGCGGCCATTTGTTGAAGATCTCGTAACAGAGCACTGATTTTAAACAAAAAAGTTTAATTAGAAGATCATACCTAAAATTTAACGGATCTAAATAATATACCGAAACCTTGTCCGTATTTAGAAATATATCAGACTACTGACTCTAGACTTAACCTAGAAAATTATATCGCGAATCCTATTTTCCTTCTCCTTATCCTTCCCCATAGGATATAAGAAAAAGGATATTGGTACAGTAGACAGAGTCTAGCAACGCGGATTAATACTAGTAATTTTGCCTATAACAGATACAGTTAAAGCTAGAGCTAGCGTTAGTAGCAAGACACCTGCGGCTTCTAATACAGGTATATATATTATAAGTATGGGGTAGCAGAACATTGGATTGAATCTTAGATTTATTGTTTACAATAATAAAAAATAAAGAGATTCCAAGAGATAATGCTGATATGAGTAACGAAAAAGAGTAGAGTACGCTCGCCTAAAGCTTATGGAATTATAGTAATTTTACGGTCTCTAAGCGAAACATAAATATATAGGCGTTTTATAATTACAGATGGAGGCGTACTCCCTGACCGTCATTTTTAGAAGACGATGTTCTTTAATTAGAGATGGAGGCGTAATCCCTGACCGTCATTTTTAAAGATCGTTGCTTTTTTTTGCCAGGAAAAAGTTTTTTATTATATTTATTCGTGATGAGGTATAGGCATCAATAGGACAAAACTTTTTATATTAGTGTACTTAGTTCAGGAAAATCCTTAACGAATACCGTACCTAGAATCTACCACAAGTAAGCTAGTAGAGAATACGAAGGCGTTTGAGTAATCAATCATTAAGGAACTCGGCAAATTGACTCACGTAACTTCGGGATAAGGTGGGCCATTTTTTAACTTGTTATATAAAAAACAGTTAAGGAAGAGGAAGCATGGAATAGTGTTGTACGACTGTTTAATTAAAACAAAGCACTCTGCTAAGATGCTAATCGATATATTGAGTGTGATGTCTGCCCTGTGTCGGATGGGTAACGGATATTCTTAATTTGTAAAGTTAGGTTTTGAAGGAAACCCCGATAAACGGCGGCCTTACCGATGAGGGTCCTAAGGTAGCGGAATACCCTGGCCGTTAAATGCGGTCTTGCATGAATGATTTAACGATACAACAGCTGTCTCGATGATTGGCTCAGTGAAATTGGAATAACTGTGCAGATACAGTTTACCTCTAGATAGACGAGAGTGCGACTAGATAAGTGCATAATAATAATGTGGCGAGAACCCACCCTACAATCCATTGTATGAGCTCATGCGGTATGCATTTAAAGTAATTTTTTTGTGTAAAGCCCGTTAAATTCCTCCCTAATTTTTATTTATTAATTAGGAAGGTGAGCTAGACTACTACGGATAAATTTATTTGAATCCACGTTTGAAGCGTAATCTATAGTTTATTAAAAAACAAAAATTGTCGAAAAAAGAATTATCTAATAAACTAATTGTTGATTGTATAAAAGGTTTTTCGTCCTTTTATTAATGGATCTTATGTCAACATACGTATAGTGGAATCCTAAAAGAGTTATTAAGGTATTATTATGTAAACTAGGTAAGCCCAATAGTGCCCTTTTTATTATAGAATAACCAAAGGAAGTTTAACCGCAAGGTTAGATATACACTAGTGGGTAAAGGATGTTCTAGAAAGCGAAAGTCTTATTGTAATGATAAGAATAGGTTTTATAACTAATTCGAAAGAATGCAGACTTAGAACAGGTGTTTAATATTTATACAAAATTGTTTTTTTTTACAAAAACTACAAAAAACCTAAGTTTCGATCTGCAATATATAATAAGTAAGTACCCTACACCTACAAGGTAAGCCTTAATGTGACATTAGGTCGGGTCAAGAAAAGGCTAGCCCCCCTAACTTATTGATAGAGTTGAAAGCTATATATTGTAAACTTAGTATTTTTAATAATTAATAAAACCTACAACAATAATAATGACATCACAAAATTCTAATATTTTACAAAGTAAAGTAATATCACTTACACCTAACTGAATAACGGGTATTACAGATGCTGAAGGAAACTTCAGTGTCAATTTTAATTATAAAAACAATAAGATCTCATTTTCTTATAAAATAACACAAAATCAGAGATCTTTAGACACGTTATATTATAATGTATAAATATTAAATGCTTGAGCCGTATGCGATGAAAGTCGCACGTACGGTTCTTAGAGGGGGAGATCTTAGTAATAAGACGACCTATCTCAACAGACCCTATGCAGCTTTACTGTTACTAATTTAGGCTACAATATAAGAATTGTTAGTGTATAAGGTAAATTTAATCTTTAGTTGCTAATTAACAATGAGACACCTTTATTTTCTTTATTGTTGTTTGTTGATTGGAAGACAGTTTATGCGGGGCACAGATCCCATAAAAAGTACCTGGGTATATCCAAAATTCTAATTGTATAATTGCTAGTTTTAGTCAGCAGGTTGTTACATATATTATTATATATTATATATGTAAAGTAATTGTTTTATACATATAGTTTGTTATAATTTATAAATTAATAATTATTCAGTTATTGTAGCATTAAATGCGCAAAAATAATTTATTTAAGTAAGATTTTAACTATAAGGGAAATAGTTGTAAGAAAAACATTAATTAAAATTAGTATTGTTTTTCTCTGTAGTATTAATGCATTATTTAACCATTAATATTATTATATTGATTATTACTGTAAAAGTTTAATGGCTTAATCTTGCTTTACTGTTAGACCTACAAGTCCATCAGTCGCGTAAGCGGGGCATATGATCGCAAGATACAGAAAGGAAAGGTCTTGGATTTATGAAAAAGTTACGCTAGGGATGTTAGTCCTCCTCACTTATTTTAAAATAGGGGTAATAATCTGGATAAATTTCAAAAACAACTTTTAAAAGTTAATTTGAAGCGAAGCTTCGTATATTTTACGTTGAACGTTAAACGACTAAAAGGTAGATAATTTATTTAGCCTTTAAAAATCCAGCATCTATCTTAATTTATTTTTCACTAGAAATACATATCTAGTATGTATAATAATTAATCTTAAAATATTAATGAAATAGACTTAATCTTAAGCTAAATAAATATTATAACAACTTGTTATAAGATATCATATAATTATGTAATATGTTAAATTTATTTAAATTGAATAAAAGAAAAACAAATAAAAATAAACATGTCAATACAGAAAAAGATAAGGATTATTACAAAGATTTTCCTGTTTCTACAAGAGAATGAGATAACAGTATATATGTATTTAATAAAAATACTTTAGGTTTAATACCTCAAGCTACTATATGAACAATATATTTAATTAAAGCTTTTTTAAATATATATAATTTAAATCTAGAACGTAATATGAGAATAACAAGATTATTGCCGAGGTTTCGTCGACTTTCTTCTCATAAAACATATGTAAGCAATGGTGAATTTAAACATACTAATGACAAAGTAATAATTACATTATATACATATAATAGACAAAGGCTTAATTATTTATCTTTATTGAAAAAAAGATATTTAAGTTTATTTTATAATAAAAAAACAAGAAAAAAATTAAACAAAAGATTTTATTTAATAAAGTATAAGGGGTTTAAATATTTAGAAAAAGCTAATAAAGATAAATTTGCACTAATTAAAAGATGAAATAAGTTTAAAGTAAAAAATAAAGTCAGTTTGTTTAAATATAAAAGTCTTTATATTAATGATTACTTAATAAAATTTTATAAAAAATGAGTTAAAAAATCTTTAAAAAGAATAAAATTTTATTTATATTACAGGCAACTTTTATATATAAACGAATCTAAATATAATTATACATATTTACAAATCTTAAAAATTTACATAGAAAAAATATACAATAAAAAAGTAGAATTTAATATAATAGATCTTAAATATCATTACCTTAATAGTGATATCTTATCAGAATCTATAACATTAAAAATTACAAGAAATCGAAGAAAAATCCTTAAGTATTTAAGTAGATTAATAAGAAAAATAAAAATATATAAAACACATAAAAATATATTTTATGAACCCAATCTTAATAAATTAAATCTAATAAAAAATATAAAAGACCCTCTAGAAAGTTTATTGGATAATAAAAGTAGACCAGATGTAGAGTCACTAAAAAGAATTGTTTTAAAAGAAATTAAATATAAACGGTTGGCTGGTGTGAGATTAGAAGCTTCAGGTAGACTAACTAAACGTTATACCGCATCAAGATCTGTACGTAAATTAAAATATAAAGGTAATCTAATAAATGTAGATTCATCTTATAAAGGTTTATCTACAGTTATATTAAAAGGTAATATTAGATCAAATTTACAATATACTAAGTCAAATTCTAAAACACGTATTGGCTCTTTTGGTATAAAAGGTTCAATAAGTGGAAGTTAAGTACATATAAATAAATAAAATATATAATATAATGAACTTTTGCATAAATAATTAAGATAGATGATGACGTAGTCTGAACCAGATTGAAAAATTTGGAAATAAAGAAATAAAGATCTTTATAATAACATCCCATGAACAGGCTAATGTGCGCAAGAGAGTACAAATTGAGTGCGCGGTTTGGCACCTCGATGTCGGCTTAGCTCATCCACATGAACGCAGGAATCATGAAGGGTTCGACTGTTCGTCGATTAAAGAGCTACACGAGCTGGGTTTAATACGTCGTGAGACAGTATGGTTTCTATCTTCTAGAGGGAATTAGAGTAAAATAAAGATAGCCCCCTTGTACGAAAGGAACTGGGTATGTTGACCTATGGTTTACTTGTTGTTTATATGTTTATTCTAGTAATGAATCCTCCAGGGGTAGCTAGTGTAAATCACAATATGCTTTCACTAAAGTAGATTTCTAATATAGGCATGGCAAGAAAGCTACGTCAATTAAAGGTAAGTGCTGAGGGCATTTAAGCGCGAAACTTACTTTAGGATACTCTCAAACACGTAGTAAAACACTACGCTATAGGCTTTAGTTATAAGAATTTTTATTTTTTTAGGCATAAAGTACTAATATAAATTTTACTAATTAATACTATTATCAACAATAAAGTATAAATAAAATAAATGTTTTATTATAGAGCTAACTTAAATTTTATTTTAATTAATTAAAATAAAATAATAGAGCCCGGTTAGCATAAAAGTAATGCAACCGTTTTGTACTCGGTTGAAGTAAGTGCGATACTTGCACTGGGCTAAGACCCAGTTGTCAAGTTCGGTTAAGACATAACATTTTCACTGTTACATGCGAGAGTTCAAATCTCTCCTGGGTTATTTAAATTATCCCGAGAAATTAGCTCAGTGGTAGAGCAGTCGTTTTACACGCGAATGGTCAGGTGTCCGACTCACCTATTTCTCATTATTAATCTCGGGATAATTTAACCTAAAGATTAAAACTTTATGCGGATTGATGTAATAGAAACATATTTGACTCATGATCAGACAATTAAGGTGCAACTCCTTAATCCGCACAACAGATACTACAAGGCTATAGCTTAATTGGTAAAGCCAGCTGCTCATAATAGCTTAGATGAGTGTTCGAATCATTCTGGCCTTAACACAAACAAATAAATCCGAGTGCTGGAATACGTAGACAGGATAAGCTTAAGTTTTATTGATAATATATCGTGTGGGTTCAAGTCCCTCCTCGGATACATGATATGTAAACAAATTTTTTTGTGGTAGTAAAAAATAAATAAAGCAACAACAGCAACAGTAATAGTAAGAATATCAGTCACAGCTACACCAACCGCTACGGCAATAAAGAAAAAATAGGCATGACAGTTATCAAAGAATAAAAAATTTATTAAAAAATTATGGTTTATCTATAACCATACAGATTCTTTTAATTTAAATATAGTATTGTATTAAATTTATTCAAATAAAAAAAGAAATATATAATATTATACAGGGGCGAAAATATTTAATATAAGACGAATTGCAAGAACCATTAAAATCAGGTATATTCCCCGGTGGAGGAAGATAAAAAAAAAATAAAAAAAGTTTTTGTTTAGAGTGGTAAGTTATGAACAAAGAGTTTTACTAAACTGTCTATATTACCCCAGTCTGTTTAATATTTGTTTAAACAATATAATAAGTATTCCTAGATCAGATAACCCTTAAATATATAAAAGGTGGAGATAATTTAATAGTAATAGATCAACATATTTATTTAAGGGTAAATTTACCTTAAATGAATGCACATTATAGAGTTTTATTTAATAAATTATTACAAAACATGAGTTATTTGAATATATCAATCGAATAATTTATTGGGTTAATTATTAAATAATGTGTGATTTAATATTCACGGCTTGTATTAATCAGTATTAAATGTTTATACCAGTAAATTTAAGTACAATATCATAATATAATGTGGATGATTGGGAATTTAAAGGTAGTGATAGGCCAGTAAGCGTTAGTTTTATTAATAAGACGCATTTTGTTGTAAATGATATTAATTTTATAAAGTGTAGTGTACAAAAATATTATTGTAAATAAAGGCCCTCCACGTTGAAAAGGCCAAATAAACTCTCTTATTTTTTTAATCCCTTGGATATTTATTTTATAAATACTATTTATAAAATAAATATCCAGTTCATTAGGGGACTGTGAGCAGTGGTTCTGTCTTATCTATATATAATTTTTATTTTACTAATATACAGCTTAATTTAGGTAAGATAATATTCAACAATTAGAAAAATAAAAGAAATTAAATTAAATAACAATATTTGTTTATATATATAATGTATACTTCTAAGGAGATAAGTATAACTTAAAAAAACAAAAAAGAGCTAGAGTGGATAATTTAATACATTATTTAGGTGCAATATCTATTGCTTTATTAAATGAAAACATTAAAAAAGTAGTATATACATATACTATACTATAGACTCTAGTTGTTACAGTATATAATGTACTCAAATTAATATATAGGTTAAAGTTTGTTTTATCATAAATTATATAAAGATAAAGACTGGTTAGATAAATTTGATATATCAATTAGATTAAATATTAATAATTAATTTTGTAATAAAATATTAAGTAGAAATGACAAATATATAAATATACCATATGTAAATAATTTTATAAAAATGTGCTATGCAAATGTTAATAAAGTACACAGTATAGGTATATAAGATCTTATCCTGCTAAAAGATGTATTAATGTTTTAGAACATTAAAGTAAAGCATTAAATACAAAATTTATTTAATTAGATCAAGGGGGTAAAAGGGGATATAGTTTAACAGGTAAAACTGCGATTTTGCATATCGTTATTTTAGGCTCGAGTCCTAATATTTCCATATATTTAAGCTCGAGAAGCTCAATTGGTCGAGCGGAACATTGAAGCTGTTTAGGTTGTAAGTTCAAATCTTATCTCGAGCATTGTTTATTAATAGGTGTGCTGAAATTTGGTAACCAGGTTCCGCTTAGGACGGAATAGTATTTAACTTTACAAGTTCGAGTCTTGTCATCTATATAGTATTCGAATTATATGTTGTCGACTAATAGGCAAGTCATAAATTTTTGGTATTTACTATTGAGTGTTCGAATCGCTCCAACATAAATAATACTGTTAGATATATTTATAGACGTGATAGTTCAATGGGTAGAATTCTGTAGTACGGATGCAAGGGGTATAGGTTCGAATCCTATTCGCGTTTTAGCCTTCATAGCTCAAAGGTAGAGCAAGATACTGTTACTATTTTGATAGATGTTCGAATCATCTTGAGGGCTTATAGGTGGATATAGTTCAATGGCAGAACAACTGTATGTGGCATAGTCTATCCTTGTTCGAATCAGGGTATCCTCCCTTTCTAACCCTAAAGTAATATAATCAAATTTCGGAATAACTGTTATAATACAGTTAACGAAGGGTGAATTTCAAAAGTAAAGATTAAATGTCCCTTCTATAAGCTCAACTATCCATATAAATGAAATAGTTGTAAGTTTTTCATAGTATATTTATAACTCTAGTTATAATAATTAACAAAGGATGAGTTTATATGATAAATTACATTTATATTTATAATATCCATAGTTACTTAATCAATATTTGTATTAGTACATCTTTAAAGATTTGATGCAAGAAAAGTTGCTCTGTTTAACTATAAATTCAACAATTAGACGTATAATCTATACTTATTTACCAGCGTAGTTTAGCAGAATATATCAAAGATCTAATGGATAACCCAAGAGAAATACATACAGATAGCAGTAGCAAACAAAGTATAGATAACGAGAACCTACGGAAGAGTTTCATAGATATAACAATGTGAAAAGAAAGATGATTCCTATCCTCTAACGCTAAAGATATTGGAACATTGTATTTAATGTTTGCTTTATTTTCAGGATTAATAGGTACAGCCTTTTCTGTTCTCATACGTCTAGAACTATCTGGTCCAGGAGTCCAATATATAGCGGATAATCAGCTATATAATAGTATCATAACAGCTCATGCTATAGTTATGATATTTTTTATGGTCATGCCTGCCATGATAGGTGGTTTTGGTAATTTCTTATTACCATTACTAGTAGGGGGTCCTGACATGGCATTCCCTAGATTAAATAACATTAGTTTTTGATTATTAGTACCAAGTTTAGTATTATTCTTATTTGCAGCTATGATAGAAAATGGTGCAGGGACAGGCTGAACGTTGTACCCGCCCTTATCTGGTTTACAAAGTCATAGTGGACCTAGTGTAGATTTAGCTATATTTGCTTTGCACTTATCAGGTATAAGTTCACTGTTAGGTGCTATGAACTTCGGACACTATTTGTTTTTAAGAGTTGAAAAAACTCAATGAGCTTTGAATTAAAATTTAACAAATGTTATTTTAGTTCGAATAAACCTGAAACGAACTCTAATAATAATATGGGGAATAAGAATGACCCTAATATAAACAATAAAAAGCCTAAATTGGATAATAAATGAAAAGAAATTTTAGGTAGAACTGATCCTAATAGACATAGCCATGTTATAGCATTTGAACAACTTTAATAGTGGTAAAACTGTAACAGCTAGTAAAATTAATGAAATTTTAGTTTATCGTAACATTACAATAACTGATGAAAAACTAAAGGATTTACTTAATATACCTTGTTTTGTATTAAAGGATTTAAATAGTAATAATATAACTAAAGAAATTATTAAAGATAAACTTGGTTTACTTAAAGGTAAGCATAGAATTCCTGGTATATATATTTTTACACACTTAACTACAGGTAGTAAATATGTAGGTTCATCTTCGGAGTTAGCTTTAAGATTAAATGGTTATATTAATCTTACACATAGAGAAAGTGGTTTACTGATTCCTTTATTGAAAAAAGAACAGTTAAAAAACTTTTCTTTAAAGTATTTCCGTTTTATAATAACTACACAAAAAATTAAGAAAAAGTATTACAACAGTATTATTTATTAAATCCTAGTTTTACTTTAAATATTAAAGTTGGTCAAATGCAAAAAGTTTATATATGTACAATAGAGATATGTCCATATTATATTACAGTTCTACACAACAAATTTATTTTATTAAAAAATTTAATATTCATCATACAACATTTATTAAACATTTAAACAAGGGTACTTATTATTTAGGTAAATATATTTTTTTAGAGAAGCTGTTTTAACAGCTAAAATTAAAGATAAGAATGATTCATACTTATCTTTAATGCTGGAAAAAGATAGATTAAAATTTAATATAAATAAACCTTTAAATAGTTTAACTAAACCTGTTGTATTAACAGATGTGAATAATACAAGTAACATTATAATGTTACCCTGTTTAGATAAATGTATAGAATATTTGAAAAATAAGGGTTTACCCGCTAATCAAACAAGATTAATTAAATATATTAATTAAGGTAAAGCTTATCACGGATATCTATGTAAATTCGTGTAAAACAAATATTTACTAATGAGGTTCATATAAAAATTCTAACTATATGCTGGAACAGCTTAGTGTCTAGAGGTACTTTTAGTACAAATCTTATAGGCTATGCTCAATCAGCAGGAAACCAACGAGTATGTATACTTTAGTAGGATCCTCAGAGACTACACGTTAGACACCGTATATAAAGATACGCTGAAGATATAGTCCACTATAGTATTAGTTAATTTAATAAATTAACTATTATAGTGTCATTACAACTATATTAAATATGAGAAGTCCAGGTATAAGACTACATAAATTAGCTTTATTTGGATGAGCAGTAGTAGTAACAGCAGTGTTATTACTATTATCTTTACCCGTATTAGCCGGTATTTGAGGAAAATATGAATACATTATATGAGGATTTCTATTCATTATTTTTATTTTTTTTATTTATGTTTTATTTATATATTATCATTCTTACCTATTACCCACATAATTAATTATTATTATTATACATTATTAAAATATGACTCATACATATCAATGTAAATGGTTGGTTTTACAGAAAGTATGTTTATTGGTATTCTTATGTTAAGTAAAGCTGGTATAGGTTCTGAAGGGACTGAATACTGTAATTATGGTACTCCAGCCCCTGGCCAGGATGAAAACGAATTAGCTAAATTACCATGTACAGGAAATTACAAAGTAGGACCATTAAATATAGATACGTCAATAAAGTATCATTGTAAACCTATTGGATCTTCTAAAACTATAAAAGGATTAGGTGGCACAGGTATAGCTATTGGTTCCATTACTTGAGCTCGTGCACTGTACGTAAGGCAAAATGTTTGTACTGATGATGCTTGTAGAGAGACTTGTAAAGCAGTCAGATATTACAGTTTTCCAGTTATATTAGCTTCTGCTTGCCTTTTAGCTAGTAACGCAGCTGGGTCATCTTAAAAATTGTATAATATTAAAAAAAAAATAACCCTCTATAATAAAAAAAGATATTTATAGATTAGTTTGTTACTTGCGCCGGCTTTAAATAAGGCTATATGCTGAAAAACGTTAATACAAATAATAAAAATAAACCTTTACAGCTTATAAGCTATAAATTGATTAGATTAATACAAAATCAGCAGGAAACCAAACTATTTTTTGTAAAAAAGTACGACTTTATTGATAAGCTGTATTTATCTAGTAGGGATCCTCAGAGACTACACGCCCTAGTTTATCTATAAATTTATAGATAAATAAAATATAGTCCAAACATATATGTGAATATATGAGAATATACTTTAATTATAAAGTTTATAGATAGTAACACTATCTTATTATAATATCTTGTATATCAATAATTAGTTAGGGCAATAACTATGCTTCTTACAGATAGAAACTTTAATACATCATTCTTTGAATTAGCTGGAGGTGGTGATCCTATATTATACCAACATCTTTTCTCAACAATAATGTTTAAATAATTATTATTTTTTTTTTTATAATATCATCTACCTTTTTTTTTAGTAACAATTTAATTGTTAACTACTAATTTTTTAATCTATTTGCTATTTGTTTTAATGAGAGTTAAATCTGTAAACATAACTAATAATTGTTTTTAGTTTACTTTGTTCCATCATAAATATAAATCCTATTTACCTAATGCATTATATTATTATAATTTTTTATCCTGATTTGTATGATTTATTGAAGCTAAAGGTTCTTTTATTGTTAATAATAGGAGAGACTTAGCTTTTATTGTTATACAATCTACTAGTGATATTAGAGTGTTGTATTATATAAAGGAAAGGTTAGGTTTTGGTAAGGTAATATCTCAATCTACAAAAATTAGCAGATATATCATACAGAGTAAAAAATAGATATAAATTCTTATTAGTTTATTAAATGGCAATATAGTACTGCCAACTAGACAAAAAAAGTTAGAAAATTTCATTAAGAGATTTAACAGTTGAGCCAATGAAGGTAGCATTCGACTATATTCTATAATTTTATTGAAAACACTCTTTTACCAAGTCTAGATAATAGCTTATTAGCGGGATTTACAGATGGATAAGAGTGTTTTACATGTTCTATTGGAGAAAAAGAAGGATTCACTTTTAATTTTAGTATAGCACAAAAAGGAGGAAGCAATTTATATATATTAAAGCAACTTTGTATAATATTTTTAGGAGGTATAGTGTAAAATCATTATATAAAAACCGTATTTGAATACCGTATAGCAGGAGTCAAAGCTTGTGTAAAGATATTTCCTTACTTTGATAAATATACTTTGTTAACTAAAAAATCTTTAGCTTATACCGTATGAAAACAAGTTCACGTAGATTTAGTTAATAAACATCCTTTTTATACTGAAAAAATAAAACAAATAATAGAAAAAGCCAGATGGATAAACAAATATAATATTATTTAAATTTTTTCCCGCCAAAGGGAAGGGAAAACAAGTCATGGTTTAACATATAGGTTAATAAGTTATGAAGCTATTAAGACAGATGTAAAAATATATAAGATCTAAAATAGCAAATGTTGCGTATATATATATATATTGTTAATATACCATAGATTTAGTTAATATTTAAATATAGCTGCTTGCAACTCTTAAGTTGAAATACTTATATAATAGTTTATAAGCTTTCAACATATCAAGACCTTCGGTCTTGATATAAGAAAAAGTTAGTATAAATATTAGCAACATTGGTGTTAACGGTTAATAAGTTTCTCATTTAAAGACCGTCGGTCATTTAAGGGATCGCTACAGACTGGCTCACTGATGGGTAGCTGAAATGCTGCTTAATGTACAGTCGGTTTCTTCCATACCATAATTTACGGTATGCACAAGCCCAGAGTAAAAAACTACTGGTACCTGGATTTAATATGAGATTTTAAGTGTTTACTTATTATAAGTTAAATTTGAAGAAATGGATTTTTTGGTCAAGGATGGCCCTTAGATAAAGTAATTTATCCAATGAAATGGACTATATGCGGGAACTCTGAGTATTCATTAATAAATACTTTATTAGTAAGTGGTATATTATTTATTAATTTTTATCCCTATAAAGTAAAAACTTTGTTAATGTCAGACAATCTGCCGGTAACAAAAAGATCTAATTTCTTAGTAGGAACCTCAGAGACTACACGTCCATTATCCTCTAAATATTCTTTTACATCAAAACAAGAGTCTTGAGATGAATGGCTAGCTGGACTCATTGATGGAGACGGATGTCTTTTAGTTAGTAAAGCTGGTTATACTAGTTGCGAAATTACAATGAGTTTACAGGACGAACATGCTTTAGCTATCATAAAACAAAAATTAGGTGGATCTATTAAGTTAAGATCCGGAGTAAAAGCTTTAAGATATAGATTACACAATAAAAAAGGTATGATAAATTTAATTAATAAAATTAATGGTAAAATAAGACATACATCAAGAATTAAACAATTAGAATCTGTATGTTTAAGTTTAAATATAGATATTATATACCCTTCAACTATTACAATAAATAATGGTTGATTTGCAGGTTTTTTTGATGCTGCTGGTACTATAATATATTATATGGAAAACAATTACCCTCAATTGACTATATCTGTAACTAATAAGTTATTAGTTGATGTAATTGAATATAAAAATGTTTTTGGTGGTAACGTTTATTTTGATAAGGGCCAAAATGGTTATTACAAATGATCTATACAATCTATAACTGATATAGACTCTTTTAAGGCTTATCTTTTAAAATACCCGTCTCTATCTAATAAAAAACAAAGATTATTTCTAATTGACAAATATTTTGAATTAAAAGGGATAAGAGTTTATTCTACCTTACATGGTACCACTTTAGCTAAAGCCTGACAAATTTTTAATGATAAATGGAATAATAGAGGATAAAGATATAGTCCAGTAATTTTATTAAAAGTTAATAGTGCACCTATCTTATATCTATATATTTATGTTAATATCTTTAAGTGTAGGGTTTATTAATGTTAGATGTTTATAATTTTCATCTCCGCCATGGTCTAAGAACTATATTGTTCATGCAGGCGTTTTCTTAAACCCGGAGGTAATTAATGTTATAAATTACCTTAGAAAGAATGAAAACCAAAAGATAATATAATATGAAGCGTATTATTCAAGACTAAGTAGCATGATACTTCCATATTACTTTCCATATCCCGCTTGATATATTAGCCCAGAACAACATTGAGGTAAAAATCATCATCCTGATTATACTATGGAACGTGTTAACCCTGACGGGTCTAGTTTACCTTATGCATTTTTGGAGTTAAAAAGAGCGAAAATGTATGAGGGCGTACCTAATTGAGAAAAAATGCTTGACCAGATGTGATCACAATGTGACGGGGCTAATAGTGAAATAGATGGTAATGGGCGTATGTGAACTATAGCTCAACGTGGTCTTGTTATTTGTTTCTTTAAATTTTATCTTTTAAGGTTTCAAGATGATACTATTTATACTAATTTTGAACCCCTTAATATATCTAGTCATAACATAGCTTGATTTAATACGCACAACATTGAAATTGATGTTTAAACTATACAAGGTGTAGATTTAATAAGGACAATTTCTTGAAGGTCAGATAATAATCAACATCATAGATATAATAATGCTATGTTTAATTATATTGTAAATAGTAGACCTTAATAATTTTATTGCATCCAGAGGTATATATATTAATAATACCGGGATTTGGTATAATAAGTACTACAATATCAGCAAGTTCAAATAAAAATGTTTTCGGTCAAAAAATGAATGGCCCTTTAAGTATTTTACAATTATTCCAAAAATTAGTTGTAAAATATTTGACGCAACAAACTATATGCAGGAAATCGGCAAAATTTATTTATGCTACTATTAAAATAAGTCTTATATATTGTTGTAAATATGCCTTAATAGTAATAAAGCTAATAAATGTCGACAACCCGCAGATAACCAAAGCACTGATTTATTATTTTAAATCAATATCTAAGACTTCATTGTGAAAAAGATTAAGCATGCTAGTAGGAATCTCAGAGGCCATACGTTTGTTATCAACAAAAATTTTCATGAAAAAAACGGATGAAAAAATAAGCAAATTTAATGAGTGATTAGCAGGATTAATAGATGGGGATGGTTCTTTTCAATTATCTAAAAAAGGTTATGCCAGTCTTGAGATAATAATGGAACTAAGAGATAAACGTTGTCTGTATCTAGTTAAACAAAGATATGGTGGTTCTATTAAATTAAGATCAGGAGTTAACCATATAAGATACAGATTACATAATAAGAAAGGTATACTAAATATCATAGAAACGGTAAATGGTTTAATACGTAATCCTAATAGATTACTTCAATTAGGAAAGATTTGCGATAAATACAATATATTGCTCAAATATCCTGAACCATTGAGTTATGATAATGGTTGATTTGCAGGTTTTTTTGATTCAGATGGTAGTGTATATCTTAATTTATTATCGGATCAAATATTTATAACTGTAAGTCAGAAAAACAAATTTTTATTAGATTCTTTAGTAATTCTGTATGGCGGTACTATTTATCCTATGGTTAAAGTAGGTGCATTTAAGTGAACTGTTTTTAGAAAAGATGAAATCTTAAGTTTACTAAATTACTTTGAAAAATGTCCATCTATGTCTGCTAAACACAATAGATTAAAATTGATTACGAAATATTTGGAATTAAGAAGCTTTAAAGCTCATAAAGCTTTACCTAATACATTGCTGGGTAAAGCTTGAACTAATTTTTTGAAAAAATGAAATAATTTTGAATAAAAGTTGATAAAGAGATGGTCCAGAATAATAAAAAATATTTTATTATTTTGTATTTAGGTATGGTATACGCTATGATGTCTATAGGTGTATTAGGTTTTGTAGTTTGAAGTCATCATATGTATTCAGTCGGACTAGACGTGGACACACGTGCGTACTTCACAGCGGCTACATTAATTATAGCAGTACCTACAGGTATTAAAATATTTAGTTGATTAGCTACTACTTATGGTGGATCATTACATTTAACACCTTCAATGTTATTTGCATTAGGGTTTGTTGTAATGTTCACGATAGGAGGGTTAAGTGGAGTTGTTTTAGCTAACGCTTCTCTTGATATTGCATTCCACGATACTTATTACGTAGTAGCTCAAATGGGCCAGAATAATTTATCTTCTATTAAGAATTATTCTGCAACTGACTATATGCTGGAAACTGTATCAGTGTATTGTTTACTATTTATTAATACGTTTTATCTTTATAAACTAGATGTCAGTAGGAATAATATTCTTTTAAATAGTCAAAATAATGATACCACAATAAATGATAAACTTATTGATACACAATCAGCAGAAAACTGCAAAGGATTCTCAGAGACTGTACGTCAGTTACCTGATATTGAAGATTATAAATTTTGAAATTGATTTGCGGGTATAATAGATGGTGATGGAAATTTTGATATTAGAGTATATCCTGTTAGTAAAAAAAGAGTTCTTAAACAAATTAGAATTAAATTACATAATAGAGATGTTAGAATATTAAGGCGTATACAAGATCATTTACATATGGGTAGAATTAGAACTGATAAAAAAAAGCCTTATTCCATTTATATAGTATCTACAAAAGAAACTATGATGTATATTATTAAAAAAATTAACGGATTAATTAGACTTAAAGTACCTAGTTTTAAAGAAGCTTGTGATTTATATAATTTAGATTATATAGAAGCTAATTATAATATAGAACTATATGATCCTTATTTTGCAGGGCTAATAGATACTGACGGCAGCATAGTATTTAATTATGCTGGTAATAGAATAGAATGTAATTTAGAATTCCAATATAATAAATATACATCTAGATTAAATTTGGATAATACTATATTAAATTGTAAACCTACTATTTTTATGCGTAAAAAATCTTCTTGCTTACGTGGCCCTAAAGACTTTACATCCATCGCCTTTAAATTTCAAAACGTTAATAGTATGATATTTATTTATGATTATTTTATGCATAATAGATTATATTGTGATGTTAAATTCTATAGAGTTACTAAAATTAAGCCTTTTATAGAAATTAGAAAATATAAAACATCTCCTATATATAGTGTAGAGCATAAAATATATTCAAACTTTATTATAGATTGGATTAAATATGATAATCCATTATGATATAAAGTACCTTGTGTTAGTAAATATTTATTATACAAGGATAAATAGAGTACTTATTACAGGTAAAGATACAGTCCATAGTACATATTTTATTTTTATGTATATTATATATGACTAAACGTTATGAACATCAATATAAATTTTTGTTTAATTTTAATAAGTGTTTTATTATTAGCTATATTATGTTTTCAGGTTGTATATGAATAATTCATAGTTATGATAATATAGTTATATAGAAAAAGTTAGTTTATTAGAAACAATAAAACTATTGTGATAAAATAAAAAAAATATAAAATACATTTTGTGTTTTATATTTTTTTATTTTACTGGTATAAACATAAGTGAATTTACTTATATACCCTTAGTTTCTTTTATTGTATCAGTTACTATAGCGCCAATAAGTTTTAGTTTGTCAGTAATACTCACGATATATAATGGATTTTCTTTGTCTTCTGGTATAAAATATGCTACTAATCAAATAAAAGAAAGTATTAATTAAAGTAGTTTTCTATCTATTATTATTATAGTCATTACTATATGTCTTGTAAAATTTTTAGCTTTTCCTTTTATATTTCCTTATATTTTATCTATGTTTCCTACAAAATAGGGTATGTTACATGCTAGTTATCAAGCAGAAGGTGGTACTAAAGTAGGTAAAGATCCTTATTCTGATCCAGATCCAGATCCAGAACCTAATAAGGATATTCATATGGGTAATAATGAAGATTCAGATGATAGTGATAATGATTACCCTGATATTGTTAGTACAAAATGACCACATGGATATTTTAAGGGACCAGGTAAGCTTTATTCTTTTCCGTTTGATGTTTATGGTACATATATTGAACCACATGTAGATCAAGTATTATTAGGTATTAGTGTTAAGGACAATTTTGCTAATAGTAAAACTACCATAGATATCTCTCAGTTAAAAAATAGAACAGATTTAGAATTTGATTATTAAAAAAAAAACCTGAAAAAATGATAAGGAAAGGTATGCTTTAATAAATTTAGAAAAAAGACTGGCTAGGAAGGAAAGTGAGGCTAAACGTATTACATCTCGAAATTTAGGAAAAGATATTTATAATAATAGAGAAATAGTTAGTAATAATTTAAAAACATATTTAGAAAAATACAATAAAGCTTATTTTTATAAGGAACAATTTTGAATTACAGCTGATTATACTAGATGTGGAACTGGAGAATATTCATACTATAAACTTATCAACATTCTTTCAACGAATTATTTTACTGGAAACAAAGGATTTTTAGTTCAAATGCAAAATAAATAAGCTGAAGGTATAGTAGATGGAGCAGTAACTATTATTGACCCTAGATCAGCAGAAGCTGTTAAACCTTGTTTAGGTTTACATGGTGATTTTGAAAAGATAGATGCAAAAAATTTTTATCAGAATGTTAATTGTTTTATAGAAGCTAAAAAAGAGCACAATATTGCAAACATTATCTCATAACGGAAAACTTAATGTGTTTAATCAAAGTCAATAACGTTTAGTCATATATTTGCATTTTCACTACGTATTATCTATGGGTGCAGTATTTGCTCTATTTAGTGCATGATATTTCTGAATACCAAAAATAACAGGTTTGAATTATAATATGATGTTAGGTAAAGTACACTTCATGATATTATTCATAGGAGTTAATCTTACATTCTTTCCTCAACATTTTTTAGGTCTACAAGGAATGCCACGTAGAATAAGCGATTACCCTGATGCATTCGCAGGATGAAATTTAATAAGTAGTTATGGTTCTTTGATTAGCGTAGTAGCTACAGGATTATTTTTATATATCCTGTACATACAATTAGTAGAAGGGGAAGCTTCTCATAGATATACTTGATTAGCACCTCAATTTTACAGTGATATCTTTCAAACTTTATTCAGTAGAAATTATAATTCATTAGAGTGAACTTTAAATAGTCCTCCTAAACCTCATGCCTTTGTAAGTTTACCCCTTCAAAGTTTTTTTATTAGTGGATCTGTATTATTCTTTTTAGACTAGGAGGAATGATTGTCTCATTTAATAAATTCTTTAAGCGAGGTTGTTTCAAATCATATCCCTGCTGATGCAATCAAAAATACAGTAAATTTGGGTATAACCTATAAGGTAAATGCTATAATACCTCTTTTATTAGGAATATATAATTATACTGTATATCCTGTGCAAAATATTGAATCTGTAACTTGGTTATTTTCGGAGGAATTCACGGCTGCCCATATGGCACGTTATGGTAATAATTTTGAGCAGCGTTATTTTATTATTTTACGTGATTTATACATACAATATAATATTTTAGAAGAATTATATCAAACTACGTATAATGAATTTTAAACTCTCGGCACGGTTTTAGCTACTCAATTACTAGAAGCTATTCGAAATAATTATGCTTTATTTAATGACTTTGAGGGTGCTTACCAAAGTTTGTCTGACCTTCCAGAATTTTCAGATAGAATCCAAATGTTAAATGCTGCTGTACAAAGATTTGCAAACGCTCTCTCAAATGAGAATGATGCAATTGAAAGAGTTCGCATTTTATTACAACAAGTCCAAGCTATTAACCCTTATTTTACATTACCTGCTCCTCATATGACTCCTATATTCATTAGACCTTCCATTTGGTATATTTTGACAGTTTTGCAACCTGGTATATATTGGGATACAGTAATTTTTCAGTTTGATAATCTTACCGTTGAAAATATAACAAATTTATTTAGTTATATGGGGTTTGCGCCTCAAGCAACTCAATTAACCCTGACCTTACAACAGTATACCTCTCTCATGCCGCTACACGGACCTCACACAAGGTTAAATTTTTTTTCTTCTGCCCCTAATGATCTTTTCTCTGTTGAAAGAGAACAAGAACGTATTAGAGAAGAAAAAGAACATATTAGATGGTTTGAAACAAGACACCGTCATCGTGCGGATCCGGATGACCCTTCTGATCCGTAAGATAAGTAGAAGCTTATATATATATTTTATTTTCTTAATAGTTCTCTCATGCGTTTATCAGTTTACCTTTAAAAAGTGTATCTGTTATTTTGCTGTTCCTTTTTGTGTTTAATTATATCTTTATTAGTTTTTATTAATATATCCCTTCTTTATCTTTACCTATAAAATTGTTAAATTAACTTTATGTATTTTTTAATACATTATCTTTCAAATTAAATAAAACTATTAAATGCTTATTATCCTTATATAAAAATAACTCTAATAATAAATGGAACCCGTTAGCCAGTCAAGCAAATGTGAAAGTAAAATAAACACATTAAATGACACTCCAGTACCTTGAGGACTGTTTTTTCAAGATAATGCCACACCCCAAATGGAAGGATTAGAAGAATTGCATAATAATGTATTTTTCTATTTAGCAATTATAATGTTTTCCGTGAGTTGAATAATTGTATCCATAATAATAAATTTTGCCAGATCATATATATCAAATAAATACATAAACCATGGAACATTAGTAGAATTAATCTGAACTATAACACCCGCTTTAATATTAATATTAATTGCATTTCCATCCTTTAAATTATTATATTTAATGGATGAGGTTATTGATCCCTCATTAGTAATATATGGTGAAGGCCACCAATGGTATTGAAACTATCAATACCCAGATTTTACTAATACAGAACAAGACACTATAGAGTTTGATTCGTACATTATACCAGAAAGTGACTTAGAAAAAGGTAGACTAAGAATGTTAGAAGTAGATAACAGAGTAGTAATACCAGAACTAACACATACACGTTTTGTGGTATCCGGTGCAGACGTGATACATTCATATGGCTGTCCATCATTGGGTATAAAATGTGATGCATATCCGGGTAGACTAAACCAATCATCTGTATATCTGAATCGAGAGGGGACATACTTTGGGCAATGTTCTGAGATATGTGGTATCTTACATAGTTCTATGCCGATTAGTATCCAATCGGTAAATTTGCCGAAGTTTTTGTACTGACTATACAATCAGATAGCCCAATAATAAGTACATATCTAGAAATGGGGTTATTAAATGATTGAGTTTCTTGTTTAAAAGTTCTTACTGTACATTCTGATGGTTCTAATGCAATTGACCCTAGTGTTAGTGGAGACGCGAATAATTCTAGTGGTTCAAATAAGGGTAATCCACCTTAAAATGGTAATAGTGATAATAAGGATGGAGGAGATAATGATAGTGACAGTGGCACAGATAATAACGGTTCATCAATTTTTAATGCGAATGAAAATGAGAGTGTAACAGATAGTAGTAGCGAAAGCGATAATGATAATCCTCCTGCCCCTGCCCCACCTCCTCCACCTGATCCTGCTTTTGCTGTTGCTCGAATTATTATTGATTATAAGTTGGAGTCGGTTCGGTATCGGAGTCGGAACCGAAGTCGGATTCAGATACGCGTCCAGTTACATATTTGGAATCAAAGTATCCACCTTTAGTTTATTAACCCTATATTCCTCAGCCAGAGTATACAATGATAGGAAGGTTTAGGAAAGATGGTAGTGTAGAATGAATAAGTGGAAATAATCCAGGGTATATAAATAGTGACAGTTAATTGTTTGTATTATTTGTTATATTAATTTTGTTTATTTAAATATTGTCCTAATTTATCGTTATTTTGGTCCATGTTATGAAAAAGGACTCATAACTCTGCCTATTCTATACTATGTGTAATTTGTACCATATTATATTTTGCACATTTTTTAATAACACTTTTTATTAAAAAATACTCTTATTGATCTACTTATTAATCGCATAAACCAACGCAGGGCTTCGCCACCTCCTATTTAATTAGGTATCCTACTTTTAGATATCGACTGTAAACCAGTAGGTAAATAAGTTTTACATCTTTATTTTTGCAGCCTAATATGTGTATGAACAATAATAAAATTTGCCATATCTAATAAATATATAAAGCATTTTTCATTAGTAGAATAAATCTTAAATATAACGGTGGCTTTTATATTAATATTAACTGCATTTCTATTAATTAAATTATTATGTTTAATAAATGGTGAGGGTTATCCTTGGTTTTTAAAAAGATAAAACCCAGATTAAAAAAACCTACACGAGGGTTTAGAGAAAATTAGAAGAAAATAATATAACCAAGATCAGCTTGTATACGTTTTTTTTTGTTTAAGAACTGGAACAAATATTTATTTATTAAACCCTGTATATTATAGGTTTTATACTTATATATTAAATTATTAATTTTATAAAATTTACCAGGATTCATTAAACCAGTCTTCTGTAGTTTCTATAGAGATAGAAATGTATAATCTTACCGTGCAAATTTATTCAGTCCTTACTAAATACTTTCTAGATAGTTGTACTTTTAATTATTAAATAAGTTACCCGTGCTTTAGTTACTCAAGGGTAACATTAGGGGTAGGGTAATCATAAGTCACCTGGCTAGATGAAAGGTACCGGTAACAATATAAATACCAATATGGAATGTTAAGGATTCTTCAGCTCACTACGAAATTACTTTATAACAAACTATGTAGACTATTGAGCGTGTTTTTATGAGTAAATAAGGCCTACCACTTATTATGGAAATAAGTGGTTTAAACTACTTCAAAAATAAATATATTAAATTACTATATATAGATAATTTTTATTATTTAAAACTTTCAACCTAAATTATATATATATTATGTAAAATTATTCATAATTTTTAGCCTTAAATTTAAGATAAAAAGAAATAAATGATTTTAACCTTTCTTTTATTACTATTAATGTCAAATGGTTTAACGATAAGAGCAGATAGTTCAATATTATATTCTAGAATAGGTATAATAATTATATTTTATAGTATTATATCTGCAATAACAAGTCTACATATAACATATTTGCAAAAAGGAATAGGATTATATGGAGGATTATTTAATGTAACATGTATAACACATACTTTTCAAATATTTATATTGTTAATATGTGGGATAATATTAATGTTAACCGGCTTTTATCCAAGAAAAAAGTTTAAAGGGGATTCTTCAAGCTTTATAGATACATTAATAAGTAAAAGAAAACAATATATTAAAATAATTAATAAAATGTCAGAACAATTTACTATTATAGAATATGCATTAATAATAGTATTTGTTGTAACAGGTGCAACACTTTTATTATCATCTGGTGATTTTGGTTCTATATACTTATGTATAGAATTACAAAGTTTTAGTCTATATATAATATCAGCTATGCATAGAAATTCTGAATCATCTACAGGATCTGCTCTTACGTATTTCTTGTTAGGTGGTTTATCCTCATGTTTTATATTGTTAGGTATAGCTTTAATATATGCCAATACAGGTATAACTAACACAGATGGTATATATTGTTTAATCGCAAATACTGAAAATTATTCAAATATTTATACATGATATAATAATACGTATATGTTTTATAGTTTTTTATTAATATCAGTAGGTTTTTTATTTAAAATAGCAGCTGCACCTTTTCATTGGTGATCTCCCGACGTATATGATGGAGTGCCAACAATAGTAACAACATTTATAGCTATATTGGGAAAAATATCCATATTAATACTGTTTATGGAATTAGTTCATTATACAACTGCATTATTATATTCAATAGTACAGGCGTATTCTTGAATAACTAGTCTATCTATAAGTTGTTTTTTATCCTTGATAATAGGAACTGTATTAGGTTTAACACAAACTAGAATAAAAAGACTTCTTGCTTATAGTACAATATCTCATATTGGTTTTATATTATTAGCCTTAATTGTACACAATGCAGAATCTTATCAAGCCTTTTTATTCTATATAATGCAATATATTTTAACAAATTTAAATGCCTTTTTAATAGTAATAGCTATAGGTTTTAGTTTGTATATGTATTTTACAAATGTATCAGAAACTAACAACTTAACTGAAAAAAATAATTCCCCTATACAACTTATAAGTCAAATAAAAGGTTATTTTTCAATTAACCCCTTATTAGCTTTATGTTTAGCTATTACTATGTTTTCATTTGTAGGTTTACCTCCTTTATCAGGATTTTTTGCTAAACAGATGGTGTTAACTACTGCCTTAGATAATGATAAAACTCTTTTAGTGATAACTGCTATATTAACTAGTGTAATAAGTGCAGTATATTATTTAACAATAGTAAAAACACTTTATTTTGATAAAGCAGACTATAAAAAATCTTATGTTTATATTGAAGTATCTTTATCTAGCTATTTGTCAATTACTATATCTATATTAACTATCGCCGTTTTGTTTTTTATATTAATACCTAATGAACCAATAAATTTATGTAATTTACTATCATTAATATATTCTACATAAAGTAAATAAACAGCCTTTTTTATAAAAAATTAATAATAAATAAGTAATGGCAATTCATCCTCCCTACTCCCCCACTTCCTTTCAACCTAAACAAGCTATGCCTAATTTGAAAATATGAACATAAGCAATAGTAAATAAAAATAAAAATAATGCAATTAACTAATAACATTCAAGTATTACCTCTTTGATTTAAAAGCCCCTTGGACCAATTTATTATAAGAAATTTATTCAGTATTAAAGCGGATCTTTTAGCTAATCTACAAATATCTCTAACGAACATAGGATTATATTTAATTTTAGCTACGTTTATAATATTTGTTCTGTATACAGTAGCAACGAATTATAATTTATCTATACCTAATTCATGATCATTATCTCAAGAATCAATTTACTCAACTATATATAGTATAGTAATAAACCAAATAAATGCAAATAAAGGTCCAATGTTTTTTCCGTTTATCTCAGCATTGTTTATATACATATTAATAAATAATCTGGTAGGTATGGTACCTTATAGTTTTGCACCGACTTCTCATTTTATATTAACATTTTCAATAAGTTTCACTGTAGTAATAGGTGCAACAATATTAGGGTTATATATACATGATCTAAGATTCTTTTCTTTATTTGTACCATCAGGGTGTCCACTAGGTTTATTACCTTTATTAGTATTGATAGAATTTATATCATATCTAGCTAGAAATGTATCACTAGGCCTAAGATTAGCTGCAAACATACTTTCAGGTCATATGTTATTAAATATTTTAGCTGGTTTCACCTACAACATTATGAAAAGTGGGTTTATCTTTTTTTTACTAGGTTTAATACCTCTACTTTTTATAATAGCTTTTTCAGGATTAGAAATAGGTATTGCTTTTATACAGGCACAAGTGTTTGTAGTATTATCTTCATCCTATATTAAGGACAGTTTAGATCTACATTAAACTTAAATTATCTTATTTTGTGCTAAAGATTCTAGAATGTTTAATATTAGATAGTAAAGTAAATAATTTTTTAAGTATACGTATGTACCATAGATAAATAGTTACAATATAACAGAAAATAACCTTATCTAATATAATTTATTTAAGGCGAATACAATCTACATAAAATAAATAAACAACAAAATTTATAAGAAATTAAGAATAAATAAGTAACGGCAACTTATCCTCCTCCTCTTGTCAACCTAAAAAAAAAATATAATTAATTTTAAAATATACTCTCTTAAGTGGAGTGTTAAAATAAATATTATACAAAATAGTAACCATATAATTGAGGTTACTTTATATAACCTAGACCTATTAACAAAGGTATATCCTTCTAAGGGTTAGGTTGTTAAAGGTTTAGGTATAGATAAGGCTAGTATATATTAATAAAATAAAATCGTAAAAAACCTTTTATAGATAAATATATTTTCTAATTAATTGTTAATTAATCTTTTGTTATAATCGGCTGCTTTTTACAATTTTATTTATATAAAAACTAAGCCAGCTAACGCGTAGTATTACATGCGAATCTTAATAAACCATTTATATAATTGAAGTATTTAGGGGGGGGGTTTAAAAGTGTAAGATTAATAGTAAGCCAAAATATCGAGCGGTAAATTAAGAGCCAGGAGTAGGGTTATAGTATTACAGACTAATAGCGTACTCCTGGCCCATAAAACTGTAATTATTAAGTATGTTATTTAGTGATATAAGTTGTATAATGTTTAAGTTTAAACATAGGAAAGTCAAGAGCTTTTTAAGTATATGTATAAAACAAAGATAAAAATCTTGGGATATAACAGAAAATAATTTTATATAAAATATATTATATAAGGCGAACATTAACCCTATACTTAGCTTTATAAAGCACATACAAAACAGAAACTTGCTTATTTTTATCCAAAACATAAAAAAGTCTATATTATATACTGTTAAGCATTAAAGTGATAATATAAAAAAAATGTAATTTTTTTTTAATTATTACTTTAACATTATTAAGCAAAATACATAACATAAATAATTGCAAAATGGTTTAAGGAAGAGGACTGCCTTTTTAGATAAAAATTGAAAATATGATACAAGCAGCCAGAATAATAGGAACAGGTTTAGCAACTACAGGTTTAATTGGTGCAGGTGTTGGTATTGGTATAGTGTTTGGTGCTCTTATAATAGGTGTTTCAAGAAACCCTTCATTAAGAGGTCAACTTTTTAACTATGCTATTTTAGGATTTGCCTTTGCAGAAGCAACTGGTCTTTTTGCATTGATGATGGCTTTTTTGCTTTTATATGTAGCTTAATATTACTATATGCAAATCTCTATTCTGTTTTATCTAAAAGTCTATTATATACAGACCTTTTTATCCAGAAAAAGTTATTTATTTTAGCGGATTTATTAAGCAGATATAAAAAAAATATTAAATTAAACAAATGAAATTTGTTTTTACTTGCTATATTTATTTGTTTAGTTATATATATTATGGTTTTAACTAACCAGGGCAGTAACCCTATGGATTTAGGTAGTACAATGAATAATATTGACCCCGGTACAGGAAACTCAGGAATAGGGGGTGGAGAACAAAATCCTACACCTGGCTCAGAAGCCAGCATCTTAGGACATAATCTAAAATCTAATTCTGACCAGGAGTCAAATTTTCAAAGTAATAATCATACATTTAAAGATGCTAGGGTGCAGGGTGATATGGTTGCACAGGAGCATATGACTCAAGATAATGTGGTTGCACAAAAACATATGACTCAAGATAATGTGGTTGCACAAGAGCATACGACTCGAGATAATATGGTTGCACAACAACATAATAATCAAGATATTACTCAAAATAAAACTGTTTTCGAACAGTATGGAGAGGAATCTTGAGTAGCGGATTTCATAAGCTCGGCTGCAAAAGCTCGCTCTGTCCCTGTAGATAAAAAAGTAAAAGGTTTTAGGCGTTCTAGATACGCCGATAGAACTGAAAAAGGTTATAAATGTCATAAAAAATAAAAAGATTAAAAAATAAATTTTTACTTTAAATGACAAATTTTTACCTAATATATAAGGCCCAACCGATAAATATAAGCAGTAGACAATCTTATTCTTATAAGTTATTATATATTTTTTGTGTATAAATATAGTTTATTTTTAATTTATTTTACAATTAAATTTAATTGTAAAATAAATTAAAAGGCACTATACTAAGTATAGTGCCTTTTTAAATTTTGAGTTTGATGATGGCTCTGAGTGAACGCTGTCCAAATGCTTGACACATGCTAATCGAACGTCTAATTTTATTAAAGTTTAATTAGAAGTGGTGTACAGGTGAGTAACTGATAATCTAGCTACCTTAAAGTAAGGAGAAAATCCCTTATACAAAAAAGAAATAATAAATTTCGCTATAAGATGTTAGAATTTATCCTGAAAGAGTAGTAGTCTAAATAAACTAGCTCGTGTTTCAGTAGTCGAGACTGAGAGGTCGATCGACCACACTGGGTCTGAAAAAAGCCCATGGCAGAAAGTACAGCAGTGGGGGATATTGGTCAATAGCCACACGGCTGAACCAGCAACTTGGAAGAATGTATAACGAATAAGTCGTATAAAATTCTAGATAGAAAACTGATAATGACTACTATCTATCTATTAGTCTTGACCAAATTACGTGCCAGCAGTCGCGGCAACACGCAGAAGACAAGTGTTATTCATCTTTAATCGGTTTAAAGGGTACCTAGACGGGAAATCAAGCCATAGTAGGGACTAGTTTTCTAGAGTTTTATGGGAGAAAGTCGAATATCTGGAGGAGAGATAAAATATTGTGATACCAGAGAGACGGGTAACGGCGTAGGCAACTTTCTATGTAAAAACTGACGTTGAGGGACGAAGCCCTGGGTAACGATAAGGATTAGATACCCCAGTAGTCCAGGGAGACAATGATGAGTGCCATAGGCTAGATTAATTAGTCTATAAATGAAAGTGCAAGCATTCCACCTCAAGACTAAAGCGGCAACGCCCAAATTGAAATCATTAGACCGTTTCTGAAACCAGTAGTGAAGTATGTTATTTAATTCGATGATCCGCGAATAACCTTACCACGTTTTGAATACTTTTTGTACCACATAAAATTGTACAAGCGCTGCACGGCTGTCTTTAGTTAATGTCGTGAGACTTTGGTTAACTCCTTTAATTAACGAAAACCCTTGTTTTATTTTCTTTTATATAAAACAGTTCTCCGCTATATTGGATAAGATAATAGGGATTAAGGCAAGTCATCATGGCCTTAATAACGTGGGCTATAGACGTGCCACATATGCCTTTACAAAAGGATGCGATATTGCGAAATGGAGCTAATCCCCAAAAAAGGACATAACTAATCGTGAATTGTAGTCTGAAACTCGACTACATGAATATGGAATTACTAGTAATCGTGTATCATTACGCCACGGTGAAGCTTTTCTCAGTTGGGTACTAACCACTCGTCAGGCGCTGAAAGGAGTATGTGCAATAAGTTTGGTTGCTTTTTACCTTTTTTTATATAAATAGTTATATTTTAGGTTTAAAGTAATTTTCGTATGCGTGACTCTAATTGGTGTTAAGTCGAAATATGGTTCGTGTAACGGAAGTTGCACGGGATGCATTATCCTTAATATATTTACAGTAAATAATTGTTAACGACCTTTTCCCGCATTAAACTTTTGTTTAATTAAGGGGGTCGGTTTAACAATTATTTACAATCTTTTATGGTAATAAACTTAGGTTTATTTTGGTTCGACTCCAATAAAGATATCTTAACATAATATTATATTTGCATTCTTATCAACTTTAAAACTAACCATGTATTATATGAAAAAATAAAAAAAAAGCTTTATGTTAAACCTTTTTGTTTTACATGTTATCTCGCTACCATTAGGTATCTTCTCCTAAGATAAGGCTGAAATGGAAGTATTCTGTAATATATTAGCTTCTATTAACAGGGATAAAACCCCAAATATATTAACTCTCTCTACAACAATATATCTAGAACCTTGTAATAAGTTAGACTCTATTAATTTGGATAAAATTGGAGATATGTTAACTCTTTTATGTAATTCAAGTAAACTGGGTTTACTTGGTTTATATGGTATACTTATAGTAAAGTAGAGAAACAACATAAGTACTTATTTTTTATAGAGCTAGTGCAATTAACATATTTAAAAACAATAACGAGAAAAACAAATGGGAAACAAATAACATTCCCTATTTACAGGACAAATTAGCTGGCATTACTTAGACCTGGTATATGACAATACAGTATGATGTATATGATAGCCAAAGTTAAACCTTATTATTTATTAATAGTTTGTTTCCTAATAGTAAGGCTGTAACAGAAGGTAAATAGGGTAAGTCTAGTATTAAATGTACTGATGGTTATGTATATACAAGATTACCTAATTGTACTTTTAAAAAGCGAGATACTTAGATATGTAGGGTAAAGGGTCAAATTTGCAGAGTGTAAAACTTAATGAGAAAAGTAGAGCTATTCACTATAAAGGGACATATTTTTACTTAAAACACTTAATTAACAATTAAAATTTTAATAAACAACTACAAAGTAAAAACGGATAGAAAACTCCTAGGGGGGGGGTAGGATTAAATTGGTAGTGGGTTTTGTTAACTTCAACTCCTTTTAATATAACGTAATTTAATATTATACTGATTATTCTATTTTATTCTTCGCTCTGATAGGTGCAATCGTTATAACTATTAAACATTATTAATTTTTAGGTTTAAATAATCAATTCTTGAAGATATTTAAATTTGATAATTACTATTTTATTCGCATTCTTATCAACTTTAAGACTAATCATGTCTTATATGAAAAGATTAAAACCAAATTTTATGTTAAACCTTTTTGTTTTAGATGATCAATTTAATGGATTTTGATTAGGCTCTTTAGATTTATTAGCTATAGTTTCTGTGATTTTAGGTATATTTATCATTGTTACCAAAAATCCTGTAATTTCTGTCTTATTTTTAATATTATTATTTTCAAGTATAGCATGTTACTTAATTTTATTAGGTGTTAAATTTATAGGGATATCTTACTTATTAGTTTATGTGGGTGCAGTATCTATTTTGTTTTTATTTATATTAATGTTAATTAATATTAGAGTTTCTGAATTAATTAGTGATACTAATAACAACATACCTCTAGCTTTAGTGACAATATTAACTTTTGTAATATTATTTACTACTGTAATCCCAGAAGTTAGTGATAAGTCTAGTACGAAGGGGCAAGAAGTTTATATATTCTTGCAAGATTTAGTTAATACAGATAATTTAGAATATGTGACATCTAAAAATTGAGATGGTAATTTAGTAGATAATACGGATATAATGAGCATTGGTAATATAATGTATACAAGTTATTCTATTTGATTATTAATAACTTCTATAATATTATTATTAGCTATGGTCGGAGCAATTGTTATAACTATTAAACAAAAAAATTAATAGTGTTCAATAAATTCTTTATTGAAGAGACTTTAGTTTAACAGGTAAAACATGCGACTTTTAATCGCTATAATGTGGGTCCGAATCCCATAGGTCTTAAGGTGCTGTATTATATATATATGAGTTTTTCTTATCTACAACTTTCTATATTAATATTTAATAAACTTACATTATAAACCCTTTATAAGGTAACCAGATCTAAATTATTGCATAGTTTTGTTTAGATAGTTTTTATGTCGAACCGATATTTGGGTATAACGGCTCGGGTGTTACGACGCACCTCATTATATTTGAAAAATTAAATAAAATATTCTAGGGCAGGGTATTCTCATTAAGTTTAGTATCCCCATGAAGTGTATAGATTTAAGGTATAAGGGTTATTTATTTTACTTTAAAAATAACCTTAAATGTTATTCATTCTCCTATATTATTGCTTTATTACATATTGAAACTATCAGCTACTGATATATATAATATATTGTCCTTCGGCCCCCTTTATATTTTAGTACTCGTTAGTTAGTTCACCTTAATTGGGTGTATTTTGCAAAAGAAATCTTCACACCCAAACTTATTATATACTGGAGGATTACTTAGTTAGAATAAAAATAACATAACTAAGTAGGAAAATATAGGCCTTATATTTTTGTTTCTTAACATGTTTATTGTGTTATTTTGACTATGCAAAAATAGTAATATTTAAATAAACTTAACCTAAGTATTACTATAATCGGTTTTATCATTGATAAACAAGATAGAGAGCTCCCTCTATTTTAGTTATAACGATCTTATTAGTATATATATAATAAGGAAATATATAGGTTTATGTTTACATTTAGAGTTTAATTAAAGAATCTAGCTTGTCTGGAAGTATAAGTAACTATGTAAAGAGCATCCTTTAGAGAGACTGGTTTCATATAGGATGTATAATTTTAAATACTTTTATATACAATTTTATAAAGATAGTGGGTATCTCATTGGCAGATTATGTATGTATATTAATAGTATATGTTTGTATTTAAGATGTAAAAACATTTCAATGCTAAGGTGGGACCTGTCAGGGGAGACTCACCAATCTATTTTTAAACCTAAAAAAAAAATAACTTAAACCTTCGTAAAAATATATTTAAACGTGCTAATTTGCATAAAAAGTGTTTGCGTTTTTGGCTTAGTTAGTGGTACAGTTTTAGCTTTAGGTTTATCTTTTTATATATTGTTGTTAAATTTTTGGTTGGAAAGCTTTATTTATAAATGATATAGGTAGTTATTCATTTATTAATATACAAAATATGTTTAGTTGTGTATAATTAACATTTTTTAAAGGGTTTATTGTTATTATGTGTTTTATTACAGTTTTTAGTTTAGTTAGTTTTTATTTGGATGATTTTTTATTATCTTATAATAAAATTACCAAATGTCTACAAATAATTTCTGTTTTTTATCTTTAATTTGTGCATTATATTTTTATTATAACTTTGATAAATATTTAAATAGTTTTTATTTTATTCTCAATGTAAAGGATAATAATAGCTTAGACTCTTACGCAATTTAAGTAAGTGGTAATGTAAATATAGTAAAACAAGCTGGATGTTAAACTAGTAAAGGTATAAGTAGTCTAGGTAATAATATAGGGTTAGCCGCTACGGTTGGGGCAGTATCTGCTGCTGTAGCTAAGGGTATAGCTAAGTTAAATTTACCCCCTCTTCAAAAAACAGGTGTAATAGTAGCAGCTGCTGTGGCTGGTGCTGGTATTCATGTAGGTGCTTCAGCTGTTAATAGAAAAAATAGTATTATTCGTTCTGCTGAATCTTCCACATTTGATGGTAAATCATCTAATATAGGTAGAGGTATTAATAAATTTATTGACCAAGGCGACCTTAATCCTATAAAAGACTTAATTTTTTCTATTTAAATATTGAATCATGTTTGTTTATTTTTAGTATTTATTTTAGTTATACAATTATTTTTTTAATTTTACATAGATGAAAAAAGGGTAAAGTTAAATATATCTGGTTTTATTGGAAACAGTTTAAACGAAAAGTTTGATTTTTTTTAGTAGAAATAATTACACTTAATAAACAGATGAGTCATTTTTGTATAAGAATAATATTAATTATATTAATAATTAGTTTATATTTTTCTGGTTTATATTGTGTTGAACTATATAATAACCTAGATGATTATATTAATATCTACATTAAAGGTAAACCATCCAAAATTTTTACATAAAAACATATGTAATAAATCTACTCCTGTTAAAGAGCTTTACCCTATAAAACAATACAAAGATTTAGATAATGAACTTATAAAAACCCTTATTTTTAACGAAAATATAAATAAATCTGGTATATATAGATGAAAATATTTAATAAACGGTAAAACGTACTTAGGATCCTTTATAAATTTATCAAAAATATTTAATAAATATTTTCACGATAATGCACTTAATAAAAATAATATGTTAATTAATAAAGCTATTATAAGGCACGGACATGGAAATTTTGCTTTAGAAGTTCTGGAATACTATTTAGAGAAAGACGTAATTAAAAGAGAACAGTATTATCTTTATTTACTAACACCTGAATATAATATTTTAAAAATAGCTTGTTCTTCTTATGATTATAAACATAGCAAAGCTACTTTAATGAAATTAAAAAGACGAGCTATAACAAAAAATACATTAAATAAAATGATGACTTTATTCAATCATAAGATACATATATTAAAACTAGTAAAACATTAGGTTTTCCTGTTATAGTTACTTATATATATAAAGAAAATGTTATCCAATATAGTTCTAAAACAAAAGTTGCTAAAATCCTGGGTGTTTCAGAGTATACTATTAGACAGTATATAAAATCAAAAAAACTATTGTACGGTATATATTCTCTTATAGAGATTAAATAAGTTAATAAATAAACTAATAAAACATAATAAGGAAGGTTCCATTATTGGTAGAATGGGTTGAGCTGTAAACTCAATGGCAGTTAGCTTTTGAGAGTTCGAATCTCTTTCTTCCTATTTTCTTATTAGCTCAATGGTAGAGCAGAATACTTCTAATATTTGGATCCAGGTTCGAGTCTTGGATAAGAATACTTTTTGCCAGGATAGTTCAATTGGTTAGAACATTAATTTCATGCATTAAGAATGAGAATTCGAGTTTCTCTCCCGGTTCTTATTAATGGCTATAAGTTAATGGTAGACTTGCAGAGTTTAAAATTCGACATTTAACTTAAGGCTAAAAGGTAAGATTACATTACATTGAAGTATTTAGTATCTATTCACTTTAGTTGTTGTTTTTTTTTTGTCTATGTTACATAGAGTAAAATGTATATTTTCAATCAGACAGAGAGTAGTTGATAACCGCACCGGAGATTCCTTTATCCCCATTATGTCAACAATAGCTGACTTTTTTAATTGTAATATAAAATATGAGTCAGAAAATGAAATGACTTTTATGGCCCAAGCTAACAATAAACATCATTTGACCAAATATTACTTTGATAACTACCCTTTAATGACTAGTAAACACCTTGATTATTTATGTTTCTCAAAAGGGTTAGGCTTCTTAGCTAGACGTTTAACAGATGAAGAAATTATTTGTATACAGAAAATAAAAAGTTATATGAATAATAATATAACCTATTATAATTGAGATCATTTAAATAGGTTATATAATTAAAAAAAAAGCGGTTATAAGTTAATGGTAAACTAATTGTCTTCCAAATAAAAATTATCAGTTCAAATCTGATTAGCCGTACTTGGTCTTACAAACGAAGTGTGTCGATTCAACTTCGACTAGCCATAGAGTTAGTAACTTAATTGGTAAAGTATCTTCTTGTCGAGAAGGGAGATGCCGGATCGAGGCCGGCCTAATTCGTAATTAGGGAAAAGTTACTATTGGTAAAGTGAGATATTTGCTAAATATTGTGTTATATTACACCTAGATGTTCGAATCATCTCTTTTCCGAGTTGCTAAGAGTATAGTTTAATTCGTAAAATAAGAAGCTTCAAACTTCATGTTCTCAGTTCAAGTCCGAGTGCTCTTGATCATATTTCTTATATAAATAAGGTTCCTTAACTTAATTGGTAAAGTGTGCTTTTGATAAAGGTATGTTCAGTGTTCAATTCACTGAGGAATCAGCATTTCGGTTTAGTTTTTACATATTCTATTTATTTATTATTTTCGCATAAAGTAAAAAAGTTAGTTAAAGATCCTATGTTAGTTTATTTTATTTTTACCCTGTAATTTTTAGTTTATCAAATACGTATTAATTTATGATGGGCTTTATACGGACTATATAATATTATCTAAGTGTCATATGGGCTAGATTGTTGTATTACTTTAGTTTTTACATGTAAAACGTGCTTTCCTCTTTTTTATTATGTCACCTTTATGTTTTTTATATTTTCCTTTTCTGTTTATATACTTATTTTTATAATTTACAAAAAATATATTTATTAGGTTGATCTCTAGGCTAAATGTTTATATATAACCTTAAATATCGTATTGTGTTATATATAATAAAAAAAAAGTATTAATCTGTTTTACATATGCTTGTTTTATGTTTTTTTTTGTTTGGTGATTATTTTATACCATTTTTATTAAATAATATATAGGTTATAAAGTTAAACTGTCTTATTTATACTTTAAAAATTGTTTTTACTTATAAAAGTTATTTTATTTTTAATATTTTTGTTACTTTTCTCGGATTGTTTTAATTGACCTTATCTAAATATATCTCATTGTTTATACATAAGGTTAAATAAAGTCTATAAAAAAGATAATGATATGTTTGCTTATATTGGTTATAATTCCACAGTAAATATTAAGGATCCTAACTTAAACAGTAAATAAAAAGTATATTAATAATGTGGCTGCTGGTATATCCTCCTGCTGATATTATAGCGCAGCCATTAAGGTTACATAGTTTGTAGATAGTATATCTTCTACTAAATAGGGTGTAGTTTAATAAACTATTATTGCAGTGCAAACTAGTACTGCAAATATGTTTAAAATTTTTAATAAGTAAAAGTTCTAGCAATAAAAATAGTAATAGTAACAATATAGTTAGTAATTTTATTTATAAAGATAAAAATATTAACTATATTTGATCATTATTCTTTAAATTTTTTATTAAATATTTACTTACTACTTTATATAGTTTTAGTATTTATAATTGTAATTTTTAATGTATTTAGTTAATTTTAACTGCAAAAAATACATAGCTAACAATATATTAGGTACTAGACTAAATAAATTAATAAACAGAAGCTTTAGCTATGCCACCTTAAGGGATTTATTATGATTTATAGGCTTTTGATGATAGTTATATATATTTACCTATTTATGGCAGGACTTATTATAAAGGGATTTAGATTCTGAATAGAACCGTGCTTTTAGTAATATTAAGTATTGACATCTTATAGAGGAGAGATATAATTTAGGGGCTAATTATGTGAGGACGATATTTAATTTGTATTGGTTACGGTTTATTATTTTAGCTCTATAGTATGTATTTTAGTGAGAGGGGAAAATATTTTGTTCTTTTTAATTATGGAAATCATGTTTAAGATAAATTATTTAACATGAATCTTACTATTAAAAATAACCAAATCACACTCATTAATAGTTTAATTTATATAACATATTATAAACATATGACACATTTAGTTTAATTATTATTTTAAAGTCATACTATTAATTTTTAAATTAAATTTTGTTTAAAGTACCTATATACCCTATTTTAGAAAGTAGACTAAAATCAACATAGATTAATAATAACTTATTCGTTATAGATGATTTAAACCTTTTCATTAGTTGTATAAAAAGTAAAGGGTTAGTGAAGAACTTTCCAATTGTATAGCGCAAGTAAGTGTACTTAGTAACAAATTTGTATTCAAAAAAAGTTAATCTAATCATAACTTATTTAAATAAACAATAACAAATTACTATAAAAATATATCTAAAGATATATTTAGTTATATTAATAACATACATATGAATTTTAGTGGAGAAAGATGATTTTAAAGGTGTATAGTGTTTAAATATAAGGATAAAAAAGTATTACGTAGTAGATAATGATTGTTTCAATAATATTATGGAATTATAATCTATAAAGTAACAATTTTAATCTTGTTACTTAAAAGATACAGAAATAAATTGATATTATACAAAATCGTAATGATCGTTATTAAGAAATAAATATAACAAAAGTTAAACTAATTATTAATTAATATAGCTATGAATTGGTAGTTAAAAATAAATATAAATAACTAAATTATTATCTAATCCTAATAAATTACCCCGTTTGTTAAATTAATAATTAAGGGTCTAGGGCCTGTAGTTTATCTAAATTATTGTTTAGTTATTTTTTGAAAATACTAAATGTAATTAATGATGTTTTAATATCAGGTATATCTACTCTCATGGGCTTTATAAGAAAAAGTATTTACAATCAATCTTATTTTGTAAATGGGAATATAAATAAATTATTTAAGTTGTTGTCCAAAAAATTTTCTTTTAGATAAATTAACCAGAACTTAGGTCAAGTTAGATGGTATTCAATAAAAAACTATTGAAAAAAAACATGTAATAAATAATTAATAACTTTTCTGTAAGGTAAACAATATAATGTTTTAAATAAAATTTGTTATAATACTGTACTAAATAATGAAACAGAATATTTAGTATTATGAGGTACTAATTTACCAGCTACAATTGTATTAAATTATACAAAAATTTAATTAAATAGGGTAAAATTACTTATTTTTATTAAAAACGTCCACATAGGACTATTATTATGACATATACATAGTTTTTAAAGCTAAAAGTAAAAATGCACTATTAGGTTTAATTCAATCTTTATCTCCTTTATATTATTTATATTTTGTTTTTAATTTAGCTCATTCATACTCTACATATCACGTTTTTTTAAAAGATTTAGGTTTGGCATACCAGTATTTAGAGATATTAACAAGATCTATGCCATGTATAATAGAATTATACTTTAATTATTATATTAACAAAAATAAAATTATTAAATCTGCTATTTATAATGATCTTACACCTGTTGGTTTAGCTCATTGAATTATGGGGGATGGTTGGTACTTTTAATGGTATCGTTACATTGTTTTGTACTTATTGTTATATTATATAATATATTTTTAGAATAATGAAAGTATTAATAATTAAATAAGGTATAGATTGTACTATACGTTATTTTAAACACCATTACCCTATAATATATGTAGATAAAAAATGTATAAGATACGCATGATTGTGTTGCCTTTTATGCACCCATCCTTGTTATATTAATTAGGTTTATAATAATGTATAATAAATACTTAAACCTAAAAAGAGAATTGGCTGAGTGGTCTAAAGCGGTAAGCTTGAAACTTATTTAATCCTAAAGATTACATCCGTTCAAATCGGATATTCTCTGTTATAATTTAGTTATTCATATTAGGTTATACGGGTTAGAGCCAGGTTGGTTAGGCGTCTCATTTGGGTTGAGGAATTGTTATGTTCGAATCATAATAGCCCGATTACATTTCACATTTTGTACAAAATTTTAAGCCTTATAGTTGTGTAAAGGCGTAACAGAATAAATCTTATTAAATTATATTATATAGGCTATTTATATTGTCTGTTATAATTACATTTAAATTAATAGATTAAGAGGTATATTTTTTTATTTTATTTTTTATGTTATTAACTTTAATCTTGCTACCTTTAATAGGTATTTTCATACTATCAGCTACTGTATCATATGATATTACACCAGGTAATGTTAAAATATTAAAATCCACAGCTTTGGCTATCACAATATTAGAATTAATCATTTCATTAATAATATTTATTTTATTTGATTGTAGCAGTAAGCAATTTCAATTTGTTCAGGAGCACTATGAAATAAGTTATTTTGATTTTTATTTAGGTATAGATGGGTTGTCAATTTATTTTGTATTATTAACAACCATAATAATGCCAATTGCATTAATATCGAATTGAAAATCTATAAAAGAAAACACAGTTATTTTTTTAATAATAATATTATTATTAGAAACATCATTACTATTAGTATTTTTAATTTTAGATATTTTATTGTTTTATATATTTTTCGAAAGTATTTTAGCACCCTTATTTATATTGATAGGCTTATTTGGATCTAATGAGAAAGTAAGAGCCAGTTTTTACCTTTTTTTATATACATTATTAGGGTCTTTATTTATGTTATTATCAATAATAACGATGTTATCGTTAATAGGTACCACAGATTTTGATGTACTATCTAAAACAAACTTTGAATATTTAACTCAGCTCTTTTTATTTTACGGGGTATTTATAGCTTTTGCTGTAAAAACACCCGTAATTTATTTAAACAATTGATTATTAAAAGCTCATGTAGAATCTCCGCTATCAGGTAGTATAATATTAGCTGCTATTGTATTAAAGTTAAGTTTATATGGTATAGTAAGATTAATATTACCTTTATTACCTAAAGCTTTTATTTACAACACTTATTTTATTTTTTTAATAGGAGTTTTAACTATAATATATGCCAGTTTAAGTACACTTAGAACTATAGATGTTAAAGAACTTATTGCCTATTCATCTGTATCACATGCAGCTGTATATTTATTAGGTATGTTTAGTAATGTGATACAAGGAATAGAGGGTGCTATTACTTTAGGTATAGCTCATGGTTTTGTTTCATCTGGTTTATTTATCTGTGTCGGAGGTATTTTATATGATAGATCTTCTACTAGATTAATTACTTATTACAGAGGTATAGCTCAAGTAATGCCAATATTTTCTATAATGTTTTTTATATTATCTTTAGGTAATTGTGGTGTACCTTTAACTTTAAATTTCATAGGTGAATTCATGTCTTTATACGGAGTATTTGAAAGATTGCCTCTAGCTGGTGTTTTAGCTTCTCTATCTGTTATATTTTCTGCTGCATATACTATATTTATGTTTAATAGAATAGCTTTTGCAGGGTCATTTTTTGTACAATTTTGAGATAGTTATATACCAGATGTAAATAAACGTGAATTTTCGATCTTACTAATATTAATATTATTTACTGTGTTACTTGGTTTATATCCTGCTCCTTTACTCGAGGGTCTACATTATAATGCTTATAACCTTATATTTAATTATGATCCAAATGCAGAAGACATTTATCATCTTATGGGTGAATTTCTATGAAATTGGGTATTTGAGCAGTCTTAATTTCATATAGAGCAAGTAAGCTGTGTAGACCTCGATGAATTTTGGTATCCTATATTTGAGAATCATTCAAATAAATATTAAACCAAAATTCATTAAATAATTATCATAAATATAAACCTTTAAACATTAAATAACAAGATAAAGCTTTATAGAGTTATATAAAAAGTTATTATAAAAGATAAATAATAACCAAAAATATGCTATAAAAAATATTATTAATAATTCTGTAATTTATATAGAACAATAAGGGTTAGTCGACAAAATAAAAGTAGGCTAGTCCTAAAACCGAAGACAAAGCATTGCCCAGCTGCTATTAAACAGTGTGAGTTAAAACCCTAATTAAGGGTAAATATTTAAATAATAACTAATAATAAAATATCTTTAATAACAGTGTAACTAGTTTATAAACAATATAATGACTATTATAACAAGAAGTTTATTTCAACCACATCCTTTTCATTTGGTATCTCCTTCACCTTGGCCTTTTAATACGAGTTTTTCTTTACTAGTTCTTACATTTAGTGCAGTATTGACTTTTCAAGGTTTTACTAAAGCAGTAGATGTGATAATTATAGGACTCCTAAGTGTTGTATTAAGTATGTCTTTATGATTTAGAGATGTAATATCAGAGGGTAAACTTCCTAATACTTTAATAATTTTATTACCTAAACCAATTATATGCAGAGCCATTAGTCCACAATAACTTACAGAAATTATTAAACATACTACACGTCATCCTTTTATAACAGATAAACAATTTGGGTATTATTTAGCCGGTTTATTAGAAGGCAATGGTCATATATCTCTACCTTTTATAGGTAAAACTATACTTAACCGTAGACTTAACCCCAGAATTGTATTTACTAGTCATGTAAATGATATAGTTTTATATGCATATATACAATCAAAATTAGGAGGCGCAGGACGTTTCCAATTGATAGGAAATAATCAAATAAGATATATAATAGGAGATGTTAAAGGAATTACAACTTTTATTTAATTAGTTAACAACAAACTTAGAACGCCTAAAGTTGAATCTTTTAATAAGTTAATACAATTTATTAATACTAAGTAGAAATTAAACATACAAAAAAGCATTTTAGATAAACCTAATTTATCGGCTAATAGTTGATTTGCAGGTTTTACTGAATCAGAGGGACAATTTGGAGTTGTAGTTAGACGATACAAACCTAAATATGAAACACGCAAAAGATCTACTAGTGTAAGTGTTTTTATAAAATTTTTGTTAGCTAAACGTTTAATTGATAAAATTACAGGTTTATCTTTAATGGCTATAATGAAAGCTATTGCTATTTTTTTAGACGGAAAAACACATAAGTATAAAACTAACGATACTAAAGATTATATATCTGTATATATATCGAAATTATTTGATATAAAGTTCATTACTGACTATTTTAATAAATACCCCTTACAAGGAATAAAATTTTAAAAATTGATAAAAAATATATAAAATGATTATATGTAAAAAACATCATACTTATGCAGGTAGATCTAGAATAATATTAATACAATTTAATATGAATAGTAAACTTGTAAGACAATCCTATTTAATTGCTTATTCTGTTAAGTCTAAACATTTAACTTTATTATCATTGCTTATTATTCTGTTAAGTTTAAATCACTATGATTGAAGCCATAGATTGGATATATATTATATGCATATGGTTAAAGATTAAACAGAAAAAAGTTTAGATATAAAGAATGTTGGTATAACGGGTTTTGATGTTGCAATAGATCAAATACGAGACGGTGTTGTATATGTAGGAGGTATGGCGGTTGCAGGTAAAATAATAAATAATTGTTTTCTACCTAAAGGCGCTAAGTTAGGAGCTACAGTGGGAATGGGCGCTGAAGCATTGATAGGTTATAAAATGGTAGAAAACAATTTATCTACTAATAGATCAGAAAATAATATAAGTGTTAATGCAGATAAAGTAAGTGGAAAAGCATAAATATCTTCTAGTAATAAAAATAATTTTATGCCAGATAGCTTTTTAAATTATAATAATAGTAGTAATTCTGAAAGCAAAACTACTATGTTTAACAATTAAAATTATATTTAAGCTTACAGCAAGTAGTATTATACCTGCTTGTATTGGTACTTATATTTTTAATTATGAAGGCTCTTAGTGATAAAAATTTAAAATCTAATTTTATATAAAAATTACTGGTAAATAATAAGATAAAAAATATTTTAGCAAAAATAATTAAAATATGAGGTACTACAACCATTGGTTGAGTATATATTCTCATTATTGCCCTTATTATTTGCATGATAATTTCTAGATGGTCTATTAGTATTATTTTAAGTAATATATCATAAATTGTGACTATTTTAAGTAATAAAAATATTAAAGTAAATATGTGCTCTCTTTAAACTTGACTATATGCCTAAACGTCCTAAATAATAAAGGAAAATAAGCAGAAAACCAAAAAATTGATAATTATTTTAGTAGGATTCTAAGAGACTCTGTGTCAAGGACTTATACCTCATTTACTTATAAGTCAAGATATAGTCCAAGTTAACTAGCAATAGATATAACAGGTTAATTATTGTTAATATATATGACATATTTAGGAAATCACACTTTGGCCGTTCAGAGAGGTTTAAACATGGGAATAGGTTTGTTTATAGTATCTGAAGCTTTATTTTTTTTAGCTATATTTTGAGCATTTTTTCATAGTGCCTTATCACCCACAATAGAATTAGGTGCAAAATGACCACCTATGGGTATAGAAGCCATAAATCCATTTGAATTACCTTTATTAAATACTGTTATTTTATTATCATCAGGTGTTACAGTAACATATGCCCACCATTCTTTAATTCAAGGTAACAGAAGGGGAGCTTTATACGGCTTACTTTATACTGTAATATTAGCTCTAATTTTCACAGCTTTCCAAGCAGTTGAGTATACAGTATCTTCTTTTACCATTTCAGATGGTACATACACTTCTTGTTTTTATTTTGGTACAGGCTTCCATGGGTTAATACATATAGCCCCTACCAATCTTATTACATGTTCTCACATTAAAGCTAATTTTATTCACTATACTAAATATTTTTGTACACCCTTACATACTAATAGCAATAATAAGGAAAATAAACTTATACTAAGATTAAAAAACAAGACTTTTTATTTACACAGGAATTTTTTACAATGATTTGCAGGGTTCGTAGATGCTGAAGGTAGTTTTAACATATCTTTACGAAATTTTAAGGGTGATAGATATAATAGTCATATATTAACTTTCCAAATATCTGTACATATTGACGATGTTAATATATTAAATTCTATAAAAAAAAAATTAAAGTGTGGTCATATTTCAATTTCAGGATCTAGATGTAATTATTTTATTAATGATAAAGTTTCTTTGATAAATGTTATTTTACCTATTTTTAACTTTGTGGAATTAAATAGTTATAAGTTTTATGATTATTTAATTTTTGAAAGGGTTATTAATTTAATTAAAAATAAACATCATTTATTGCTTAATGGTAAAAAAGATATTATTAAATTTTATCTTGAAATGAAAAATGAGGATTATAGATCTAGACCTAGTTGTGAAATTAAAATTACAGACTACTGACTTGGTGGGTTTACAGATGGAGATGCTACATTTTCTACTAATAAATTAATACCTATATTAAAATTTGAAAATAATGTGAAACAACTGGAATTATTAAACAAAATCCAAGAATATTTAAAATCAGGTAATTTAATTATTAGTAAACCTGGTAAAGGTAGACCAAATTATAATGCAATGGTAGTTTTAGAGTTTAATCAGATCTATGTTTTAAAAACCATAATAATTCCTTTATTTTCTAGATATTTATTTCATATTGGAGAAGGACAACAAGAAAAACCTTTATTTATAAATATTAACCAAGTAAAACCAATAAGTTTTATGGAACATAATAATTTTAGTATTTTACAAACAAAGAAACTACAAGACTTTTGTTATTGATCTATTATAGTTATTATTGTTTTTTACGGTTATCATAAATTACCTAAAGCTATTTCTATTACTAATGATATTAAAAGTTATATGAATAAAATTAGATTAACTAGTAATTCAAAATAGAATTTCTGTGATAAAAAATCAGATAAAACTATAACTATTAACTCAAAAGTTTTAGATATTTTTTCTTTACCTACACCTTATATTATTAAGGGTGTTAACAGATATTTAAGAAAAACTAATTAATTAGTTTATTAAAGTTTGGGTCTTATTGCTATAGATGTACAAGGTAATAAACAAAGTTATATTAGTATAAGTAAATACAGTAAAGCTTTGTAATTTGGGAGGTTAACTATTAAAAATTGTTTGCTAAAAGTAATACACATAAAGGTTACCAGTTTGTTTATAATGTTTAATGTTTCATTTAAACAAATTAATTATGTGTAAACCTACCTGTAATAAGTTTGACAGAAAATAGAGTTAATTGCATAAAAACCCTATTTTTATTAGATATAACCTTATTTATATCTAAGTATAGGTTAATACGCAGCCAACCATATATTATAAAGATCTAATTAATTTTTAATATGTGTAGGTTCAACGACTCATAAATTCTGCAATAATAACCTTTACGGATTTAGAGGTTGTATTGAATATATAGTCTGAGCAACAACGTAAGTTGTTGAAATAAGGATAAATACCTTATGGTAACAATTTTGTACATGTAATTATAGGTACAGCTTTTTTGTCAGTTGGTTTGTGACGTTTGCTTGCGTATCACTTAACTGAAAATCATCATTTGGGTTTGGAATCTGGGTTATTATATTGGCATTTTGTTGATGTAGTCTGATTATTTTTGTATATATCAGTGTATTATTGGGGATCATAGTTAAAAATTATACCGTTTTTATGGAGTCAGCTGGAAAAAGAAAAGGTACACTAGGAGTTGCTAGAGGTAAGCGTAGGTTAGAAGAAGATGAATCGGAGGCAGAAGATCATAAAAAGCCTAAATCAGATTCAACAGATGAATATGATTATTCAGCTGACCGTTTAGCTTCACTAAGTGACTCGTAAATGCAGACAAGATTAGCAAAAATAAAGAGAAAAATGGCAGACTGAGCAGGTCTTTCACCGAAATCAGATCAAGATTTACCACAATCGTCTCAATCTCAGCAGAATCCAACACAACCGTCTCAGTCTCAGCAGGGTCCTTCACAATCGTCTCAGTCTCAACAAGGTCCTTTACAACCAATTAGGATGGGTCCACCGCCACATCCTCTAGGAGATTCTCCACCTGAAGTTAAGGAAGGTGGAGAATCGCCTCCTGAGGATAGAATACCATAGGGTGTAGGTATACCACCTGGTGATAACGATTGATGGATGTTGGATTAGTATTTATATTCTATTATTTTAATTAAATTAAATAAAGGATAAAAAGGTTATATGTAAGTTATTTAAGATTAAATGATTAATAATTTTTTATAAGAAAAATGAATATAAAAAGTAGATAGGTTATTTAAATAACCTTAAGTAAATTAAATATCACATATATACATTTAAACTTA
>JAABUK010000626.1_pt1 | contig 72599 bp, 71 predicted proteins | sample 5559141 | NCBI WGS metagenome assembly JAABUK01 (sample SAMN10711869, study PRJNA513367) | rock metagenome | isolation source: Antarctica rocks | place: Antarctica: Victoria Land, Pudding Butte nord | collected 2016-01-03 | reverse complement strand
TGCACTTCTTCCGCCGCCTCCGACTCCGCTGGGAACGCCGCCCCGAACTCCACGAGGCGTTCCTGCACCTCGGGTGCGCCGTCATCTGCCAGCGCTACCTCCGCGTTCTGTGAAACAGCTTCTTAGTACGGCGGCAGGTCCGCGTACCAGCGCCCGAGCACTTGGAACGCGCGCCAGAACTCCCGCTTGGCGGGCTCCTCGTCGAGCGCCTCGTCGACGTTGGGCACGTAGAGCGCGTCGATCGACGGGGTGAGCGACTGCACCTCGCCCAAACGGGGCTCGAGCGGCCGGGAGAGCGGCAGGCAGACGTCGCCCAGCGCCTCGAGGGCGTCGGGGCCCATGACCACCACAATCTTGGGCTGCACGATCGCGATCTCCTCGGCCAGGCGGGCGACGCAGGCGGGGTCGGCGAGCGCGGGGTCGGGCACGGGACACTTCACGCACAGGGTTCCGTAGACCACGAGCGGGTCGATGCGCAGCCGCGCCAGCGACTTCATCACCGCGTTGCCCGAGCGTCCGTAGAAGGCCACGCCCTCCTCGACCTCCGCCGGCCGCGGGGCGTGCTTGAGCAGCATGACGTCGGCCTGGGGGTGCCCCGAGCCGAGCACGGGGGAGAAGTTGCCGCGCGGGCAGAGCTCACAGGCCTGGAGCTCGCGCGCGAGCCCGTTGATCTCCCGGATCGCCCGCTCGAGGTACTTCTCTCTGATCTCGTCGTCGGTCACGGGCACGCCGCTGAGATTGGACGGCTGGGAGGAGTGTCCTTGCCGGTGCATCAGGACTTGCGCGCCGCCCGGCGCACCCGTCGCTCGCGGGAGGCCCGGCGGGCCGGGGGAGGCATGGCCGTGGTCTGCAGGAACTTCAGCGCCTGCACGTAGAGCAGGCTCGCCGGGCGGCGGATGATGTCCGCCTCGCGCAGCGACTCGAGGAACTCCTCGGGCCCGTCGAAGTCGCGCATGCGGATCCTCACCGAGCCGAGCCCCTGGGCGACGTGCGCGTCGGAGCCCGCGCCGGCGGGGATCCGGTACTTGGCGGCGAAGCGCACCGCCTCCTCGTTGAACTCGTTGATCGCCACCCGCGGGTTGAAGACCTCGATCGCGTCGATGTCCTCGATCACCCCGAGCAGGTGCTCGTAGTCGGGCACGGAGTGCAGGCGGTCGAAGGGATGGGGCACGTAGACGAGGCCCCCCTGGCGCTTGATCTCGGCGATCGTCTCCGCGAGCGAGAGCCCGCGCGGGATCTTCTCCTCGATGAAGAGGCCGATCACCTCCCCCTGGTCGGCGGTCTTGACCTCCTCGCCGACGATGACCTTGACCCCATCCGCTTTGGCGCGCGCCTCGAGCGCGCCCGAGACCTCGTTGTGGTCGGTCACCGCGATCGCGCCGAGCCCGCGCGTGCGGGCCTGCGCGAGCAGCACCTCGACGGGCGTGGCACAGTCGTGCGAGTGATCGGTGTGCATGTGGAGGTCGACGTCGACGAGTTCGCGCCGGCGCAGCCGCGCGCGGACCGCGGGCTGCTCGCGGTCATCGTGACGGCGCTCGACGAGCTCCGTGTAGACCTCCTCGAAGTCGTCGGCGAGGCGAGCGAAGGAGAGGGAGGAGCGCAGGGGGTCGGCCGCCGCGCTCAGGCGGCCTCGCAGCTCGCCGTCCTCGGCCAGACGGGTGAGCTGAGCGGCGAGCGTCTCGACGTCGCCGGGCTCGAAGAGCAGCCCGCGCTCGCCCTCGCCGAGGATCTCCTCGTAGACGGGGATGCGCGCGGCGACCGGCACCGCGCCGGCGGCGAGCGCGCGGAGCAGCGTGCCGGGAGCGGGCGCGACGCCCGAGGAGGCGCTCACGGCGACGAGCGCGCCGGCGAGCACCGCGGAGGCGTCGCCCGCGTCCGCCTCGCCGTTCGCGCCGACGAAGCGCACGCGCTCCCGTAGCGACTCCCGCAGGGCGCCCGAGGGAGCGCCGCCCCGCCGGGTGTGGACGACCGCGTTCCAATTGAGCTCGCGGGGGAGCCGGCGCAGGGCGCGCAGGAAGAGCCGCAGGGCCGGTCGCTCCTCCTCGTCGAGGAAGGCGAAGGTCGTGGTCTCGGGGGCGCGCGCCGGAGCGTCCAGCGCGGGCCCGACCACCCGGTAGGCGGCGGGAAAGAAGCGCTGCATGAGCTCGCGGGTCGCCGCGTAGGAAGCGGTGCGCGCGTCGAGGCGGCCGAGCAGTTTGGCGACGACCCGGCGCGCGAGCTGCGTGGAGAGCACCCGCTCGGTCGGGGCGTGGAAGGTGCCCACGTTGAGCGCCCGGGAGTGGCGAAGCGCCGCGCTCGGTGCGCTCGGCGCGAAGGGCTCGTGGACGTGGAGCACATCGAGCGGAGTCACGGCGAGCAGCTCCTCGATCGTGCGCGCGACGTCGAGCGGCAGGCTGGCGCTCCGGCGGCGCCCCGGCCCCAGCGAGAGCACCTCGCCCACGCCGAGCACGCGGGGAGCCCCGTCGGAGAAGAGCGCGTCCGGGTCCTCGCGCGCGCCGCGAATCGCGCGCCGCGACTCGCGCACGAGCTCGCTGGAGTGCGACGGCGCCACCACCAGCACGCGATGCCCGCGGCGGGCGAGCTCGCGCGAGAGCCCGTCGACCTGGGCGCTCAGCTCATGCGGCGCCTCCCACGCGTAGGGGGTGACGTGGGCGACGGTCAGGCGCTCCTCCGGCACCCCAGCGAGGATAGAAGCAGGCCGAGCACCGGCGCGAGCAGGGCATACTGGGGGCATGTCGCTCGCCGTCGCCGCGCGTCTGCCCTCCCGCTCGCCCCGAGTCTCCGACGCCGAGCGCGAGCAGGCCGCCGGGCGCCTGCGTCGTCACTTCGCCGCCGGACGGCTGAGCGGGGAGGAGCTCGAGGAGCGCGTCGTCCGCGCCTACGCGGCGCGGACGCGACGCGAGCTCGCCCCGCTCCTCGCCGACCTGCCGCGGCGCCCGGTGCGCCACCTCGCCGCGAACGTCGACCGAGCCCAGCGGGCGCTCTTCCGCGCCCATGCCGCCTCCTACGCCGCGGCGGGGGTGGGCTCCGTCGGCGTCTGGGAGCTGCTGGGAGCGGGACCCTTCTGGCCCGGCCTCCTGCTCGTGCCGTGGGGGGTTGCGGTCGGCGGCCACGCGCTCGGCTCGCGCGGGGCCTCGCGCCGCCTGGGGCGCCTGGCGCGCGAGCGACGCTAGTCCGCCGCTAGCGCCCGAGCCGTCGCTCCAGGTTGGCCCGCACGGCGGGCCACTCGTCGTCGATCACGCTGTGCCACGCCGAGTCGCGGTAGGAGCCGTCGTGAAGAAGCCGGTGCTTGCGGTGGATCCCCTCGAACTGCGCCGGCAGCGCTGCCATCGCGCCGCGCGAGCGCGCGTTGCGCGCGTCGGTCTTGAGCTCCACGCGCGCGCAGCCCATCCGCTCGAAGGCGTGCTCCAGCATCAAGAGCTTGGCCTCGACGTTCGCGCCGGTGCGCCAGGCCGAAGGCGTGAGCCACGTCCAGCCGATCTCCAGGCCGCGGTGCTCGGGACGGAGCTCGAGGAAGCGGGTGGAGCCGAGCAGCGATCCGGTGCGTGCGTCGAGCGTCGCGAAGGGAGACTCGCTGCCCACCGCCGCGGCGTCGAGAGCCGCCTCGAACCAGCGCGCGAACCCTTCGGGCTCATGGCCCGGATGGTCGACCCACTCCCACACCTCCGGGAACGCCGCCGCCGCGGCCATCTCCTCCTCGTGCTCGGCGCGGAGCGGCTCGAGGACGACCTTCTCGCCCGCGAGCCGCTGCCCCCGGCCGAGCCAGGCTATGCGGTGGTCTCCGGCTCGGGAGTCGGCGCGCCGCTGGGTGCCGTGCGGGGCAGACCGGAGTGCTCCTCGATGAACTTCTCGGTGGCCTCGCGCGCCTGGTCGTCGGGGCGCTGGTTGTGCGGGGACTTCATGAAATAGGAGCTCGGCCCGTCGAGCTGGCCGCCGACTCCATGGTTCAGCGCGAGCTTGCAGCAGCGCACCGCATCGATGACGATTCCCGCCGAGTTGGGCGAGTCCCACACCTCGAGCTTCATCTCGAGGTTCAGCGGCACGTCGCCGAAGGCCTGGCCCTCCACGCGGATGTGCGCCCACTTGCGGTCGGTGAGCCACGGCACGTAGTCGCTCGGGCCGATGTAGACGTCGTCGGCCGGCAGCTCGTGGTCCATGATCGAGGTGACCGCGTTCGTCTTGGAGATCTTCTTGGACTCGAGGCGCTCGCGCTCGAGCATGTTGAAGAAGTCCATGTTGCCGCCCACGTTGAGCTGGGAGGTGCGCAGCATCTTCACCCCGCGGTCGGCGAAGAGCCGGGCGAGGGTGCGGTGCACGATCGTCGCCCCGACCTGGGACTTGATGTCGTCGCCCACGATGGGCAGGCGCGCCTTGCGAAAGCGCCCGTCCCAGTAGTCCTCGCGCGCGATGAACACGGGGATGCAGTTCACGAACCCGCAGCCCGCCTCGAGCACGTGCTCGACGTACCACTTCGTCGCCTGCTCGGAGCCGACGGGGAGGTAGGAGACGACCACGTCGGTGTGCGTGTCCTTGAGGATCTGGGCGATGTCCGCCGTCGGGCCGGGTGCCTTCTCGATCCGCTGGGAGAGGTACTTGCCGAGTCCGTCGTGGGTCATTCCGCGGTGCACCGGCACCCCGAGCGGACCGACCTCGGCGAACTTCAGCGTGTTGTTCTGCCCGGCCCAGATCGCCTCGCCGAGATCCTTGCCGACCTTGTCGGCGTCGACGTCGAAGGCGGCGGTGAACTCGATGTCGCGCACGTGGTACCCGCCGAGATCGACGTGCATGAGCCCGGGCACGGACTCGGCCGGCTCGGCGTCGCGGTAGTGCTGGACGCCCTGCACGAACGACGAGGCGCAGTTGCCCACGCCGATGATCGCCACTCGCACCTTCTCGGACTGGTAGTGGGACGCGCCGTTGCCCTGGGCGGAGCCGTTGCCGTTGGCGTTGGTCTTGGTCACGATGGTGAAGCCTCCTTCGGGGGACAGGCGCGGAGAAGAGGACCCCGCGCGCGGAGCGCGGTTACAGCTCGCCGCTGGGGGCCGACCTACGCCGAGAGCGTGCGGAGCTCGCGGCGCACGTGCGCGATGCGCTGACCCACTGTAAGGATCGCCAATGCGGCGAGCACGTAAACGGCGGGAGCCAGCAGCTCGAAGTGGCCGAGCGAGGCGCCTTTGGCGAAGACGAGGCCCGCGGAGAGGATGACCACCCGCACGGCCCGCGTGGCGAGCCCGACCTTGCACTCGACCCCGAGCGCCTCGGCGCGCGCCCGGGTGTAGGAGACCATCAACGAGGCGAGCACCGCGGCTACCACCGCGGCCACCGCGACCTCGTTGCCGCGCGCGGCGAAGTACGCGGCCACCGCGGTGAGGACGATCCCCTCCTCGAGGCGGTCGAGCGTCGAGTCGAGGAAGGCGCCGAACGGCGTGCCCTTGCCCGACATGCGCGAGTAGCGGCCGTCGAGGGTGTCCATGATCGAACCCACGATGAAGGCGACGCCGGCCAGGAAGAAGAGCCGTCCGACCACGAGCCCGGCGGCCAGCAGGTTCAGCGTGAAGCCGGTGAGCGAGATCGCGTTGGGCGTGAGGCGCGACTCGATGAGCCGGTTGCGCATCGCCCCCGAGCGGGCCGGAGCGCTCCCGCGGCCGGTGCGGCGCCCGCGTGGGGCACGCGGGCGCGTCGTCTCCGGCGGCGCCATCAGGCGGCGGCCTCGGCGGGCGCCGGGCTGAACGCCCAGGCCGCCGGGCGCGCGCGGGCCAGGAGCCGATGCGCGAAGCTCGCCGAGATCGCCGCGGTGAGCGCTCCGAGCACGGCGTCGAGGATGAAGTGGTTGCCGGTCGCGACGACCACGAAGGTGATGAGGAGCGGGTAGAGCGCCCAGAAGACCCGCAGGGTGCGCGAGCGCACGAGCCGGGCGAGCGGCCAGCCGATCATGAGCGCGAAGGCGACGTGCATGGAGGGAACGGCGGCGTAGAGGTTGGTCAGCGCGCTCACGGTTCCCTGCGACTCCGAGACGCCCGTGTAGTTGGCCACCGAGTCGCTGAAGCCCCATTGGCTCATGAGCCGCGGCGGGGCCGTCGGATAGACGACGTAGCCGACGAGCGCGACGCCCATCGCGATCATGAACATGTTGCGCACGAAGTAGTAGGACTCGTTGCGGAAGAGGTAGAGGAAGAAGAGGACTCCGAAGGTCACCGAGAACTGGGAGTTCAGATAGAGCCAGCTCGCGACGGCGATCACCCCGTGGTGCGCCGAGGACCACGCCTGCACCCCCGGCTCGACGAAGAAGTGGAGCTTCATCTCGAGGAAGATGACCTTCGTCGCGTTCCACGAGGCGGTGTTCTCGTGACCGGCGACCACTCCGCGGGCGATGCGATAGCCCATGTAGGCCGCGGCGAAGAGGAGGACCTGGCGGCCGGCGTCGAGCCCGCCGCACGGGAGAAGCCGGGTCTCGATCGAGCGGAGGGAGCGCTTCATGAGAGGCGGGCCATGCTATCCGCGCCAAGCGGCCGAAACTGTTGGCGCAGCGTTAGTCGCAGCGCGCGCCGCGGGCTCCGACCCGGCCCGGCGAGAAGCGGGTGAGAAGCCGGTAGGCCCCGCTTGTGCGGGCCGTGAGCTCGGTCCAGCCGCCGGGTGCGCGACCCACGCACCCCGCGCCGGCCCCGAGCGCCCAGTAGGGCGTGAAGCGCACCTGGAGGACGACTCGACCCGGGTGCTTCACCGCAAGGTCGACCTCCTCAGGGGCCAACCGCGTGACGCTCGCCGGCCCGCGCGCGAGCGCCCCGGGGTCGCGGACCTCCCACACGCGCCAGTGCTCCCCGCTCCACGCGGGACGCAGCCACGGCAGCCCGGCGCGGAGAAGCCGCGCCTCTTCGCGCCCGCTCGAGTCCAGGGGAACGTCGGGCAGGGCGATCCAGCGCACCGCGAGGTCGCTCAGCCACGCGCGGTAGGTGCCGGGGAGCAGCGGCGAGCGGTAGAAGAGTCCGTCGTAGCTCACGTCGAGCTGGCGCTCCCAGCCTCGCGCCAGCGCCACGTGCGGAGCCACCCACGCGGCCTCCCAGTGGCTCCGGGTGAAGGGGATCTCCAGCCGCGCGGGCGGACCCGCCTGGCGGGCGAGGAAGGCCAGCAGGGGCGAGTAGTACGCGCGCCCGACGGAGGGATCGCCTCTGACCTCTAAGACGTCCCGCACGGCGGGCGCGAACTGGAAGGCGAGCAGCGGCAGCGCGCAGAGCGCGAGCAGGCCGCGCCGGCGCTCCCACAGCAGGCACGCGGCCAGCGGGCCGGCGACGAGCGCTCCCAGGCGCGTGACGTTCCCGCCCACCGGGGTGGGAATCGCGAACGACGCGAGCGCGGCCAGGACGTAGAGCAGTAGCCCGACGCGCAGCGCCCCCTCCCGCGCGGGAAGGATCAGGAGCAGGAGCCCGGCGAAGAGCACGACGGGGTAGAAGGCGGAGAATCTGAAGGGCTCCGTTCCACCCTCGGGGAAGGCGAGCGCCAGCGCGAGCACGGGCGCGAGCGCGGCGAGAGCGAGCGTGGCACCGTCGCGCCGCCGTGGCGGCCGGGCGGCGAGCGCCGCACCCGCGAGCGCGAGGAAGAGCCCGGCCACTGGGCTCCCGAGCGAGCAGGCCACGGCGAGCGCCCCGGCCAGGTTGCGCCGCCCGCGCTGCAGCGCGAGCAGGGCGGCGAGCCCGAGCGCCAGGCCGAAGCCGAACGCCAGGCGTCCGCTGAGCAGCACGGTCAGGGTCCCGAGCCCGAGCCACGCGGCTCCCACCCGGGCGGCGCGCCCGAAATGTCCGTGCACGAGCGCCGCGAACAGGCCGGCGCTCCCCACCGCGCTGAGCGCCCCGGCCAGGCGCGGACCGAGCGCCGCGGCGACAGGAGGGAAGAGGACGCTGTAGCCCGGCACGTGGTGGCCGCCGTACCAGGCGTTGTCCCACAGCGTGAAGCCCTCGCGGTCGAACAGCCCCGCGCGGTAGGTGTGCGCGGCGAGGTCGACGCTCGCGGGCTGGAGGAGGAGATACCCCGCCGCACCCAGGACGGCGAGCGCGACGGGAGCCAGGAGCCACGAAGCGAGGGCGGCCCGCCGCATCGCCGGAGGGTAGGAGGTGCGGCGCGCTGTCAGCGACCGGAGGCGAAGTCCGCGGTGAAGAACGTCGTCCGGCCCGAGCGCGCGCGCCCGACGCCGAGGCGCCGGAAGCCCGGCGTGAGCATCACGGCGCGGTGCGGCGGCGAGTTGATCCACAAGGAGACGACCGCTCCGGGCTGGCGGCGCGGCGAGGCGCCGCGGAGGTAGGCGAGCACCTCGCCGACCTCGTCGGCGTGGCTCGCCGCGCGCACGCGGTTGCTCCACGGACCGCCCGAGGAGTCATGGGCGAAGTAGTGACCGCGAGCCATGCTCAGGGAGTGGCGCCGCGAGGCGAGCGAGAGGCGCCGGTCGAGGCGCACGGGAGCCAGCCCGTGCTGCGCTCGGAAGCGGTTGATGCCCCGCGCGATCGCCCGCTCCACCCGGTCCCCGATGGCGGCGCGGTGGCGGTGTGCGGCGGGCGCGACACTGGGCGCGGCGGCGAGGGCCAGGAGGAGCGCGGCGAGCAGCAGCGCTCCGGCCGGTCGCAGGCGTCGCGAGGTCGCTGCCGGCGCGAGCCGGCAGCGGGTGTGGATGGTCATCGAGGGTCCCCCTGCGGTGTGCGTGCGCCCGGGCGGGGCGCGTCGGTGGCGGCTGGGTCGCTCCGCTGCTCTACGGCGCGCGCAGGAACGCACCGACCCGATCGACCAGTTCCGGTCGGTCGAGCCACGGCCAGTGCCCGGCATCCGGGAGAAGCTCCACGGTCGCCTGCGGCAGGCGCGCGCCATAGCGCTCGGCGAAGGCGGGATCGATGTACGGATCCCGCGCTCCCCACGCTACCAGCGCGGGCCCGCGAAGGTCACATAACCTCTTTCCGGCCCGTTCGAGGTGGTCCTCGGGGGCGCCGCGATACAGCCGCAGGATCGCCCGCTGGGTCCCGTAGTCGAACTGCGACCACACCCGCTCGAGCATCGCCGCGGGCAGCGGCTCGCCGTCCGGGCGCGCCGCGCGGGAGAGGCGCCCCAGGGCCCACGAGCTCATGGCGCCCATGGCGAGCTCGCCGAGTATCCGCCGGCGCCAGAGGCGCGCGATCCAGTGCCAGCGGTAGCCCTCGAGGAACGGCACCGCGTTGAGGATCACGAGCCGGCGGATCCGCTCGGGATGGCGCTGGGCGAAGGCCAGCCCGACGGCGCCCCAGTCGTGCACGACGAGGTCGAGCTCTCCCTCCACCCCGGCATGGGGGAGAAACGCTTCGAGCCAGTCCGCGTAGCCCTCGATCCCGTAGGCGAAGTGGGCGGGCTTGCCCGAGCGCCCGAAACCGGGGAGGTCGGGTGCGAGGCCGCCGTGGGCGGCGAGGAACGGCTCCCAGTCGTCCGAGCTCGTGGGCACGCCGTGGAGATAGAGCGCGGGAACGACGCTCGCCCCGCCGGGCGCGTCGGCGTGACGCCAGAAGACGGGAAGGCCGTCGAGCTCGTCCAGGTGCTCCAAGGCCGCCACGCGGCGGCGAACCATAGCCCGCTCCCAGCGCGCCGTTAGGGTCCTCGTCCGATGCCCGCGCTCTGCCTGGGAGAAGCGTTCGTGGAGCTCGTGTGCGAGCGCCGGGCCGCCCACGGGTCGCCCGGCGAGGCGTTCGTGCCACGTCTCGGCGGCGCGGCCCTGGGCATCGCGCTCACCGCGGCACGGCACGGTGCCTCGGTCGCCCTCGGGGGCGGAGCAGGCGACGATCCCTGGGGGCGGTGGCTGAGAGATCGTCTCGCCGCCGCCGATGTCGATGCGAGCTGGTTTCAGCTCGTTTCCGGCGCGCAGACCGCGCTGGCCGTGGTCCATTGCCAAGCGGACGGCGAGCCCGACGTGCAGCTCTACGGCGAGCCGATCGGCCGCACGATGGCCGCCGTGGCCGGGGGGCTCGAGCAGGCGGTGGAGAGGTGCGACGCACTCGTCCTGGGCTCGAGCACACTCGTGGGCCAGGACGAGCGCGCGGTCACGATGGCGGCTCGCGAGCGGGCGCTTGCGGCGGAGAAGCCGGTGCTCTTCGCCCCGCAGCTCAGCCCGCGGCGCTGGCGGTCGGTGGCCGACGCGGCGGCCAGCGCCAACGCGTGCGTCCCGGGCGCTCTCCTCGTGTGCGCCACCCGGGCCGACGCCGAGCTCCTGACGGGGGAGCCCGATCCCGATCGGGCGGCCCTCGCGCTGCTCAAGGCGGGCGCGCGGATGGTGGTTCTCACGCTCGAGGCCGGGGGCGCAGGCGCCATCCTGCGCGGGCAGCATCGAGCCGACCTGGCCGGGGTCTCCTCCCCGGCGGTCGCGATCGGCGTGCTCACGGGCGTCCTGCTCGCCCACCTCGAGCGCACGGGCTACTACCCGCCCGCGGTGGCGGCGGGATTGCGCGAGGCGCTCGCCGCGGCGGCCGCGAGCGCCGAGGAGCGGTGGGGCGCCCCGGCGTGAGCCGCGGCCGGGCGTCGCCGGCGTGGGTGCCGCCGACGCGCCCGCGCGTGCGGGCCGTGCGCGACCGCCTGCGCGCGGTCTACGGGATCCCGACCCTCCCGCCGCATCGGCGTCCACTCGACGAGCTGATCCTCACCGTGCTCTCCCAGAGCACGAACGACCGCAACCGCGACGTGGCCTTCGTGCGCCTGCGCGAGCGCTTCGAGTTCTGGACGGCCGTGCGCGACGCGCCCGTGGAGGAGGTGGAGGAGGCGATCCGTCCGGGTGGGATCTCGAAGGTCAAGTCGGTTCGGATCCAGGCGATCCTGCGCGCGATCGGCGAACCGGTGGCGCTCGACTGGCTCACCGAGGCACCGGTCGAGGAAGGGAGGAAGTACCTCTGCGGGTTGCCCGGCGTCGGCCGTAAGACCGCCGCCTGCGTGCTGCTCTTCTCCTTCGGCCTGCGCGACGTGCCGGTCGACACCCACGTTTCGCGGGTCGCGACGCGCCTCGGGCTGCTTCGTCCCGGCGCCGGCTTCGATGAGCTCCACGACGCGATGACCGCGCTCACCCCGCGCGGACAGGAGCTCGAGCTCCACGTCAACCTGCTGCGCCACGGCCGGCGCACCTGCCACGCCCGCGTGCCCGACTGTCCCTCGTGCGCGCTGCGGCGGGGGTGCCCGAGCCGGCGGGCATGACGGCGATCGAGGCTCCGCCGCGGGCGAACGTCCACGGACCGTCACCCAGGCAACGGTGCACGGACGGTCGTGAGACGAGCGCGCCGGTAACTCGGCACGGCGTTCACGGACGGCGGCGCGCTGCTCGTGTTCGTCTCGCTCTTCCTGCCGTGGTTCTCCGGTCCGACGTCGAATGCCTCCGTGCGCCCTGTCCTGGTGCGCCGTCGGTAACGGGCTGGCAGCGTTCCGGCTCGCAGACGTGCTGCTGGTCCTCCGCACCGGCGCGTGCGGTTCGCCCACCAAGACTGGAGAGGCGATACGGGCGCCCCTCCGGGCGCCCGTTGGCGCGTGCGCGGTCGCACCGCCGCGGCGTGAAGGATCGAAAGGGCTCTGGCCCCTTCGATCCTTCCGCCGAGCGGCGCGTCTCGATTTCAAGGGCGCGCTTGCGGGAACGCGCGCTTGCCCCCTGCGCAGATCTGCTACAGTCGCACGCAGATTTCTTTGTAGCACATCGAGTAAGGAGACCCGCATATGGGCAAGACAATCGGAATCGACCTGGGGACCACGAACTCCTGCATGGCCGTCCTCGAGGGCGGCGAGCCGACCGTCGTGGAGAACGCCGAGGGCGGGCGTACCACGCCGTCCGTCGTCGCGTTCACGCAGGGCGGCGAGCGGCTCGTGGGCACCGTCGCCAAGCGCCAGGCCGTCACCAACCCCACCAACACCGTCTTCTCGATCAAGCGCTTCATGGGCCGCAAGGAGGCCGAGGTGCGGGAGGAGGAGTCGATCGTTCCCTACAAGGTCGTCGCGGGCCCGGGCGGCGACGCCCGCGTGGATGCGGGCGGCAAGCAGTACTCCCCGCCCGAGATCTCCGCGATGATCCTGCAAAAGCTCAAGGCCGACGCCGAGGCCTACCTGGGCGACACGGTCGACTCGGCGGTCATCACCGTCCCCGCGTACTTCAACGACGACCAGCGCCAGGCCACGAAGGACGCCGGCAAGGTCGCCGGCCTCGACGTCAAGCGCATCATCAACGAGCCGACCGCCGCCGCGCTGGCCTACGGCCTCGACAAGGAGACCGACCAGACGATCCTCGTCTTCGACCTCGGCGGCGGCACCTTCGACGTCTCCGTCCTCGAAATCGCCGACGGCGTGTTCGAGGTCAAGTCGACCGCAGGAGACAACCACCTCGGCGGCGACAACTTCGACAAGGCGATCGTCGACTGGCTCGTCTCGGAGTTCAAGAAGTCGCAGGCCATCGACCTCAGTGCCGACGCCATGGCTCTTCAGCGGCTCTACGAGGCGGCGGAGAAGGCCAAGATCGAGCTCTCCACCACGCAGGAGACCCAGATCAACCTGCCGTTCATCACCGCCGACCAGAGCGGCCCGAAGCACCTCGACACCCGGCTCTCCCGCGCCAAGCTGACCGAGCTCACGGCCGCTCTGCTCGACCGCACGGTCGTGCCGGTGCGCCAGGCGCTCGACGACGCCAAGGAGAAGGGCGCCGCCAAGATCGACCACGTCGTGATGGTCGGCGGCATGACGCGCATGCCCGCCGTGCAGGAGAAGGTCAAGGAGCTCACGGGTCAGGACCCCCACCGCGGAGTCAACCCCGACGAGGTCGTCGCCGTCGGCGCCGCCATCCAGGCCGGCGTGCTCGCGGGCGACGTCAAGGACGTCCTCCTGCTCGACGTCACCCCGCTCACCCTCGGCATCGAGACCAAGGGCGGCGTCATGACAAAGCTCATCGAGCGCAACACGACGATCCCCACGCGCAAGTCGGAGGTGTTCTCCACCGCGGAGGACAACCAGCCGAGCGTGGAGATCCACGTCCTCCAGGGCGAGCGCGAGATGGCGAGCTACAACAAGTCGCTCGGCAAGTTCCAGCTCACCGGCATCCCGCCGGCGCCGCGCGGCATCCCGCAGGTCGAGGTCGCGTTCGACATGGACGCCAACGGCATCCTCAACGTCTCCGCCAAGGACCTGGGGACGAACAAGGAGCAGAAGATCGAGATCCGCTCGGGTTCCGGGCTCTCGGAGGACGAGATCAAGCGGATGGTCGGCGACGCCGAGGCCCACGCCGAGGACGACCGCCGTCAGCGCGAGCTCGCCGAGGCTCGGAACGGCGGCGAGAACGCGGCCTACCAGGCCGAGAAGCAGCTCGTCGACCTGGGCGACCAGGTCGACTCCTCCTCCAAGGAGCAGATCGAGGCCGCGATCAAGGACGTGCGCGAGTCGCTCACCTCGGAGGACGCCGCGGCGATCACCGGAAAGACCGAAGCGCTGCAAACGGCCTTCCACGCGGTCTCCGAGGCGATGTACCAGCGCGCCCAGGAGCAGGGAGCCCACGAGCCCGACGGCGCCGGCGCCAAGGCGGCCAACGGCGCGCACGCCGAGGAGGACGTCGTCGACGCCGAGGTCGTGGACGAGGGCCGCTAGCGATGCGCGAGGACTCCACGCATCCCCAGCCCGTCGAGGAGGAGACCGGCGTCCCGGCGCCGGTCTCCGCCCCGGCCGCTCCGGACGAGCCCGTCTCCTCCGCCGAGCCGGCGCCCGAGGAGACGGAGGCGCCGGCCGCCGAGGAGGAGCCCGAGGCGAGCGAGCGCGAGCGCGAGCGCGACGAGTACCTCGCGCTCGCGCAGCGCACCCAGGCCGACTTCGAGAACTACCGCAAGCGCTCCGCGCGTGACCTGCGCGCCGCGGAGGCCCGCGGCGTCGCCCGGCTCGCGCGCGAGCTGCTTCCCGCTCTCGACAACCTCGGCAGAGCGCTCGCCGCCGCGGACGGAGACTCGAGCGACGAGCATCTCGGCCCGGGCGTCAAGCTCGTCCAGGCCGAGCTCGTCGCCGCGCTCGCGCGGGTGGGCATCGAGCCCTTCTCGCCCCAGGGCGAGCGCTTCGATCCCCAGGAGCACGAGGCGATCACCCAGCAACCCGTCGAGGGCGCCGAGCCGGGCACGGTGGCCGACGTCTACCAGCAGGGCTACCGTCACGGCGAGCTCGTGCTGCGGCCCGCGCGCGTCGTGGTCGCCGCGTAGGAGCAGCGCGTCATGGCCGCGAGTCGCCCCGACCTCTACGCAACCCTCGGCGTCGCCAAGGGCGCTTCGCCCGAGGAGATCAAGAAGGCCCATCGCAAGCTGGTGCGCCAGTATCACCCCGATCGCAACCCGGGCGACGCGGCGGCCGAGGAGCGCTTCAAGCAGATCCAGGCCGCCTACGACGTGTTGGGGGACGCCGAGAAGCGCGGGCACTACGACCGGGGCACCGGCCCCTTCGCGGCCGGCCCGGGCGGCGGCTTCGACCCGAGCGCGTTCGGAGGGTCCTTCGGCGACATCCTCTCCAATCTCTTCGGAGGCGCCGCGGGCCGGGCGGGGGGGGCCGGCGGCCCGGCCGGAGGAGGCGGCGGGGGAGCGCGGCCCCGCCCCCAGCGCGGACGCGACCTCGAGACCGAGGTGCCCATCTCCTTCGCCCAGGCCGTCGACGGCGCGCAGGTGCCGATCGCCGTGCCGACCTCCTCGCCGTGTCTCACCTGCCACGGCACGGGGGCCAAGCCCGGGACCCGGCCCAGGGTCTGTCCCGTCTGCCAGGGGCGTGGCGTCGAGGCCCAGGGCCAAGGGCTCTTCTCGATCTCCACCCCGTGCTCGCGCTGCGCCGGCACCGGCACCGTGATCGAGACCCCCTGCCCCACCTGCCACGGCTCGGGAGCGACGCGGACCATCAAGCGCTTTCGCGTGAACATCCCCGCGGGAGTCCGGGAGGCCAGCCGCGTGCGGCTCTCGGGCAAGGGCGAGCCCGGATCAAACGGCGGCGAGCCCGGCGACCTCTACGTCGTCACCCGCGTCGGGGACTCCCCGGTGTTCAAGCGCGACGGCGAGAACGTCGCGGTGGAGGTGCCGCTCACGATCCCGGAGGCGATCCGCGGCGCGACGGTCGAGGTGCCCACCCTCCACGGCTCAAAGCGCCTGCGGGTCCCGGCCGGGACCAAGCACGGCACCGTGCAGCGGCTGCGCGGCGAGGGGCCGCCGAAGCTCGGGAGCTCGGGGCGGGGCGACATCCACTACCGCTTCGTGATCGACGTGCCGGCGACGCTCTCCCCCCAGCAGGAGGCCGCGGTCGACGAGCTCTCCAAGGTGATGAACGGGGATCCGCGCGCACGGCTCTTCACGGCGGCCGGGGCCTCGGGCGGCGACTCGTGATGGCCAGCCGGCGCGTGCGTGCCCGGGTCGAGGTCTCCGACGACCGCGGGGTGTTCATGATCTCCGTCGCCGCCGAGCTCGCCGAGATGCACCCCCAGACGCTGCGCATGTACGAGCAGCGTGGGCTGATCGAGCCCAAGCGCTCCCCCAAGGGAACCCGCCTCTACTCCCATCAGGACGTCGAGCGTCTGCGCCGCATCCAGGAGATGACGACGGAGCTCGGGCTGAACCTCGCGGGCGTCGAGAGGGTGATCGAGCTCGAGGAGAAGCTGGCCCGGACCGAGCGCCGCGTGCACGCGCTCGAGCACCGAGCTCGGGAGCTCTCCGCCGAGGTGCAGCGCCTCGAGCGGGTGCGCTCCGCCCTCAAGGCGGAGATCGTGCCCTACGCGCGCCCGGGCGCCATCGTGCGCTTCGAGCGGCCCGGCGCATAGGTCCGCCTCACCCAGGGGGCTCTCATCACAGCGGAAGCGAGCGGCCGACGACCTCGCGCATGATCTCGTCGGTGCCCCCGCCGATCGGTCCCAGCCGCGCGTCCCGGTAGGCGCGCTCGATCCCGTACTCCTCCATGTAGCCGGCGCCGCCGTGTATCTGGAGGCACTCGTCCATCACGTCGACCGCCGCGCGCTGGGTGACGAGCTTGGCCATCGTCACCGGCAGCGTGGCGTCCTCACCGGCGTGAAAGCGCCGCAGCGCGTCGTAGGTCAAGCAGCGCGAGGTGTGGATGCTCGTCGCGATGTCCGCGAGCTTGTGGCGGATGACCTGGAAGCGGCCGACCGAGCGGCCGAAGGCCCGGCGCTCGCGCGCGAAATCCAGCGTCTTCTCGAACACGACCTGCATCGCGGCCACCGACCCGAGCGACATCGTCAGGCGCTCCCACTGGAAGTTGGCCATGATCAGCTTGAAGCCCTCGTCGAGCTGCCCGAGGAGGTTCTCCTCGGGCACGAAGGCCTCGCGGAAGGTGACGGTGGCGGTGTCCGACGCGTGCCAGCCCATCTTCTTCAGCGCGGCGGTCTCGATCGCCTCCTGCTTCTCGACGATGAGGAACGACATGCCGTGGTGGCCGCCCTCGTTGGTCGTCTTGACTGCGGTGACGTAGAAGCCGGCGCGAACTCCGTTCGTGATGTAGGTCTTCTCGCCGTTGACGAGCCAGCCGCCGTCGACGCGCGCGGCGCGTGTCCGCGCCGAGGCGACGTCCGAGCCGGCGTCGGGCTCGGTGATCGCCAGCGCCCCGATGAGCTCGCCGCGAACCGCGGGCACGAGGTAGCGCTGCTTCTGGTCCTCGGTGCCGAACTTCCAGATCGGCGGGGTGGCGATCTCGCAGTGGGCGCCGATCCCGGCCGCGACGCCTCCGGACCCGCAGCGCGCGAGCTCCTCCACGAGCACGGCTTCGTGGAGGAAGTCACCCCCCTCGCCCCCGAGCTCCTCCGGGTACTTCAGGCCGAGGAAGCCGTGGGCGGCCATAGCTTCGAACACCGCGTCGGGGAACGTCGAGCGCTCCCACTCGGTCGCGTGCGGCGCGAGCTCGCGCGCGACGAAGCGCCGCAGCGACTCGCGCAGCTCCTCGTGCTCGGGCCCGAAGGGAGGAGTGAAGGGCGGGGCGAGCGTGCTCATGCCGAGGATCCTAGGTGCCTTCCACCCCGGCTGAGTCGCCCTCCAGCTCCGTCCCGTCCGGGATCGGGAGCTGCTCCTCGTCGCCGCCGGCCACCTCGACCGCGCCCCGGACGACGACCTCGCGCCCGAAGCGCACGTCGCCGCGCACGACGAAGCGCTCGCAGTCGACGAGCGACGGCGGCCCATCGGCAAACCGCGCGTCGAAGTGCGGCAGCAGCTTGAAGTACGCGGGGTCGAGATCGACGTAGGGAGCGTCGCGGCGCGCCCGGCGCGCGGACACGACGACGCGCGCCTCCTCCGTGAGCTCGTAGACGTCGGAGCGCAGCACGAGCAGGTCGTTCGTCGTCTTCACGGGAGCGAAGCGCTCGCGGCCGACACGCACCGCGCGCGCCCCGTCGAACACGCCGATCGCGGCGCCCATCGCGGTCTCGAGCTGGATCACCGCGGGTGAGGAGGAGTCGCTCGGGTCGACGGTCTTGGCGTTGCGGATCATCGGCAGCCCGAGCACGCCGTCGCGCGCGGTCATCACGGCGCGCAGGGTCTCCAGGTCGACCATGAGGTTGTTCGTGTTGAAGTAGCCGTGCCGGGCGACGTCCTGAAAGGCGTCCTGGTCCTCCTCGCGCGTCTGGGCCGATTCGCGCAGCAGCAGGCGCCCGCTCGCGCGGTCGCGGCAGATGTGCCCGCCCTTTCGGTCGGCCTCGGTGCGGTCGGCGACCTCCATCAGGAAGGGCATCTCCTCGCGCGCGAACCAACCGAGGATCCGCGGGTCGAGCACGGCGCCGAGGTTGTCGGCGTTGGCGATGAACGCGTAGCGGTAGCCGCGCTCGAGCAGCGCGCCCAGCATGCCCGAGGTGAGCAGCGCGGTGTAGACGTCGCCGTGCCCGGGGGGGCACCACTCGAGCCGCGGATCGGCGGGCCACTCCACGGGTCGCAGATCCTCGGAGCGGATCTTGGGCTCCTGGTTCTGGCCGAAGTCGGGCGGCACGTCGGAGGGGAGCTCGGGGTGTTGCCTGAGCGCGGCCAGTGAGTCCTCGCGCGTGGAGAACGAGTTCATGAGCACGAGCGGCAGCCGCACGCCGTGGCGCTCGCGCAGGGCGAGGATCTGTCGCACGGTGATGTCGAGGAAGGAGAGACCGTCCTTGACCGGCAGCAGCGACTTCGCGCGGGTCATCCCCATGCTCGTCCCCAAGCCGCCGTTCAGCTTGATCACCACCGCGCGGTTCAGGGCCTCGGCCTCGCTCGCTCGGTCCGTGGGGAGGTTGCCTGCGTCCGGCACGCCCTGAGCGGGCTCGATCTCGGCCTCGGCGACGAACCCCGATTCGCCCGCCGCGAGCTGCTCGTAGTAGACGGAGAAGTTTCGGGCCGCGATCTCGGGGACACCCGCATCGCGCATCTTCTCGAGGCTCGCCGCCAGCCCGTCGTCGCTCATGACCGCGATCGTAGCGGCGCGAGGGACGAGGGCTTGCGTCGCAAATCTTAGTCAGGTACACTGAGATCCATGAACCCAGACCGCTTGACGATCAAGTCCCAGGAGGCGCTTCAGGCCGCCCAGCGGCTGGCCGACGAGCGCCGAAACCCACAGGTCACGCCGGAGCACCTGCTCTCCGTCCTGCTCGAGCAGGACGGCGGCGTGGTCGCCCCCGTGCTCCAGAAGCTCGGAGCCCCCGCCCCCGCCGTCCGGGCCGACCTCAACCAGGCCCTCGACCGTCTGCCCACCCTGAGCGGCCCGGGTGCCGAGGCGAGCGCAGCCTCGAACGAGCTCGGGCAGGTGCTCCGCGACGCCGAGCGCCAGGCCCGCGAGCTCCGGGACGAGTACGTCTCCGCCGAGCATCTCCTGCTCGCCCTCGCCGCCGCCCAGTCCTCTCCCGCGGGCGACGTGCTCCGGGCCCACGGCGCGAGCACCGAGCGCCTGCACCAGGCCGTCGCCGAGGTGCGCGGGCCGCACCGCGTTACCGACCAGAACCCCGAGGACAAGTTCCAGGCGCTCGAGAAGTTCGGGCGCGACCTCACCGAGGCCGCGCGCGACGGCAAGCTCGACCCGGTCATCGGCCGCGACGACGAGATCCGTCGCGTCGTCCAGGTCCTCTCCCGGCGCACGAAGAACAACCCCGTCCTGATCGGCGAGCCCGGCGTGGGCAAGACCGCGATCGCCGAGGGCCTCGCCCAGCGCGTGGTCTCGGGCGACGTGCCCGAGGGCCTGCGCGACCGGCGCGTGGTCGCCCTCGACATCGGCGCGCTCGTAGCGGGCGCGAAGTACCGCGGCGAGTTCGAGGACCGGCTCAAGGCGGTGCTCAAGGAGATCGCCGACGCCGACGGCCAGGTCATCCTCTTCATCGACGAGCTGCACACGATCGTCGGCGCGGGCGCCGCGGAGGGCGCCGTCGACGCTGCCAACCTCCTCAAGCCCATGCTCGCGCGCGGCGAGCTGAGGGCCGTCGGAGCCACCACGCTCGACGAGTACCGCAAGCACATCGAGAAGGACCCGGCGCTCGAGCGCCGCTTCCAGCCCGTGCTGGTCGGCGAGCCCTCCGTGGAGGACACGATCGCGATCCTCCGCGGGCTCAAGGGCACCTACGAGGCCCACCACGGCGTGCGCATCCAGGACACCGCGATCATCGCCGCGGCCACGCTCTCTCACCGCTACATCGCTGACCGCTTCCTGCCCGACAAGGCGATCGACCTCCTCGACGAGGCCTCCTCGCGTCTGCGGATCGAGATCGACTCGAAGCCCACGGAGATCGACGAGGTCGACCGCCGCATCGTCCAGCTCGAGATCGAGCGCGAGGCGCTCAAGGACGACGAGGACCCGGCCACCGTGGCGCGGCGTGAGGCGATCGAGCGCGAGCTGGCCGAGGAGCGCGAGCGCTCGGCGGCGATGACCGCCGAGTGGCAGCGCGAGAAGGAGCTCCTGCAGGGCGCCGGGCACATCGCCGAGCAGCTCGAGCAGGCCCGCCGCGAGCTCGAGCGGGTCACGCGCGAGGGCGACCTGCAGCGCGCTGGCGAGCTGCGCTTCGGCGAGATCCCCGCGCTCGAGCGCCAGCTCGAGGAGGCGGAGTCCTCGGGCGCCGACCGGGGCCCGGCCCGCTTTCTCAAGGAGGAGGTCGACTCCGAGGACATCGCGGAGGTCGTCGGCACGTGGACGGGCATCCCCGTCTCGCGCCTCATGGAGGGCGAGATCGAGAAGCTCGTACACATGGAGGAGCGCCTGCACCAGCGGGTGATCGGTCAGGAGGAGGCGGTCGAGGCGGTCTCCGCCGCGCTGCGCCGCTCACGCGCCGGCCTGCAGGATCCCGACCGGCCCATCGGCACCTTCCTCTTCCTCGGCCCCACCGGCGTGGGGAAGACCGAGCTCGCCCGCGCCCTCGCCGAGTTCATGTTCGACTCGCAGGACGCGATGATCCGCATCGACATGTCGGAGTACATGGAGAAGCACTCCGTCTCGCGGCTCGTCGGCGCGCCTCCGGGCTACGTCGGCTACGAGGAGGGCGGCCAGCTCACCGAGGCGGTGCGCCGCCGGCCCTACTCCGTGGTGCTGCTCGACGAGGTCGAGAAGGCCCACCCCGACGTGTTCAACGCCCTGCTCCAGGTCATGGACGACGGGCGCCTGACCGACGGGCAGGGCCGGACGGTCGACTTCAAGAACGTCGTGCTGATCATGACCTCGAACATCCCGGGCGGCCGGGAGGGAGTCGAGGCGCACTTCCGCCCCGAGTTCGTCAACCGGCTGGACGACATCGTCGAGTTCGCCTCGCTCACCCGGGCGGAGATCGGCGAGATCGTCACCCTGCAGGTCGAGCGCCTGGTGCGCCGGGTGCGGGAGCGCGAGATCGAGATCGAGCTGAGCGAAGAGGCGCGCACGCTGCTCGGCAACCTGGGCTACGACCCGACCTACGGCGCACGGCCGCTCAAGCGGGTGATCCAGAAGAAGCTGGTCGATCCGCTGGCGCTGGCGATCCTCGAGGGCCGCTTCCTGCCCGGCGACACCGTGCTCGTCGGCGCCGAGGGCGGGGAGCTGACCTTCGCCAAGGCGCCCGCGCCGGTGCCGGCCGCGGCCGCGGCGTAGGGCACGGCGCTCAGCGCACGAAGATCCGCGAGCGGTAGCCGATGCGCGGGACGCTCCGCGAGCTGTAGCCCCGACGCGTGTCGAACTGGAGCGTCCACGTGCCGGCGCGCGGGCGGAACGGGTAGAGGTGAGGGAGCCGGACGACCAGGTGACCGCATCCGACGCTTACGCCGTGGGTGTGGCCGAGGCGCACGGTGCGCACCGCCCGGTGAGCGTGCGGCGGCACGTAGTGGAGGTAGAGCGTCGAGCTCCCCCAACCGAACAGGGAGAGCCGCACCCGCCGCGCGGGCGAGCCCGAGCTCGGCGCGATCACGGCGTCGAAGCGCTCGATCGCGAACGATGTGCTCGCGGCGGTGGCGCCGTCGCTCACGGAAACCGTGACGCGCTGCGAGAGGTGCCCGCGGTAGAGCTCGCCGACGGTGAACGTGTGGAGCACCCGGCCCTGGTCGTCCGTGAAGCCCTGGGCGAGCAGGCGGGTGCCGGCGCGGAAGTCCACCGTGTGGTTCGGAGCAAAGCCCGCGGCCCCGATGACCAGCGGACGCTGGGCACCGTCGTAGACGTAGCAGGGGCGGCTGGCCGCGACGTCGGCGGCCTGCGCGGCGGGCGGCCCGGCGAGCAGGAGCGCGGCGATGCTCCCGACGAGCCAGGCGATGCGGTTCTTCACGAGATCTCCCCAGTGGACGGTTGGACCGGCTCGGACGTCGGCTTCCCGCCGGGTCCTCCCCTGCCCCGATGTTGACGCATCGCGGGCGGAAGTACCAGCGAAATCGGGTAGAACCCCTGCCAAGGACCGCGACGAAGGGGAGGCCGCCGAGCACCATGCCCACCTACATCATGCTCTCGACCCTCACGCCCGAGGGCGTGCAGACCATCAAGAACAATCCGCAGCGCATCCGCGAGGTCAACCGGGAGATCGAGCAGCTCGGGGCGACCGTCAAGGGACAGTGGTGCACGCTCGGGCGGTTCGACTTCATCAACATCGTCGAGGCGCCCGACGAGACGACCATCGCGCGCGTCTCGCTCGAGCTCGGCTCGCGCGGGACGGCGAAGTACGAGACGCTGACGGCGATACCGATCGACGACTTCATCTCGGCGCTGTAGATGGTGACGTGGCCGAACATCGGAGCGCTCAGCGCACTCACGAAGCGGAGATGTGAGGCCGGGAGCGAGGCGAAGCCGAGCGGTCTCTCGGCGTGAGGGTCCTCGTGGTCGGCGCGGGCGGCCGTGAGCACGCGCTCGTCCGGTCCCTCCGTCGCTCGCCGCGAAGACCCGACGTGCTCTGCGCTCCCGGCAACGCGGGCATCGGCGCGGACGCCGAGCTCATCGACGTCGCGGTCGACGACGTCGAAGGCCTCGTGCGCGCGGCGCGCGAGCTCGACATCGATCTCGTCGTCGTCGGGCCCGAGGTGGCGCTCGTCGCCGGCGTGGCCGACGCGCTGGCGGCGGAGGGGATCGCCTGCTTCGGGCCCTCGGCCGCCGCCGCGCGGCTCGAGGGCTCCAAGGCGTTCTCCAAGGAGGTGATGGCGGCGGCCGGGATCCCCACGGCGGCCCATGCGGTGGTGGCGGACGTCGAGGGCGGCCTGCGGGCGATCGACTCCTACCCCGCCGTGATCAAGGCCGACGGCCTGGCCGCGGGCAAGGGCGTGGTGATCGCCGCCGACGAGAGGGAGGCGCGAGAGGCGCTGCACGCCTTTCTCGTCGAGCGTCGCCACGGAACCGAGCGCGTGGTCGTGGAGGAGCTCCTCGACGGAGACGAGCTCTCGCTGCTCGCCCTCTGCGACGGCGAGCGCGCGGTGCCACTCGCGCCGGCGCGCGACTTCAAGCGGATCGGCGACGGCGACTCGGGACCGAACACCGGCGGGATGGGGGCCTTCTCCCCCGTGGCCGAGATCGACGCCCGCCGGGCGTCCGAGCTCTGCGCGCAGGTCCACCAGCCCGTCCTCGACGAGCTCGCCCGGCGTGGCACCCCGTTCCACGGCGTGCTCTACGCCGGGCTCATGCTCGGCGCCGCGGGGGCCAGGGTGCTCGAGTTCAACGTCCGCTTCGGCGACCCCGAGACCCAGGCCGTGCTGCCGCGCCTGCAGAGCGACCTGCTCGAGCTGCTCGAGCGCTGCACGCGTCGCGGCGGGCTGGGCGGCGTCGAGCTCGCGTGGCGCCCGGAGGCGGCGGTGACCGTGGTGCTCGCCTCCGCGGGCTACCCCGAGTCCTCCTCGAGCGGCGAGGAGATCTCGGGGCTCGACGAGCTCGATGCGGCGGTCGAGGTGACCCACGCCGGCACCGCGGGAAGCGACGGCCGCATCCTCACCGCCGGCGGTCGGGTGCTCGGCCTCACCGCCCTCGGCCCGGACGTCGCCGTCGCCCGCGAGGCCGCGTATGCTGCCGCCGACATGGTGCACTTCGAGGGCATGCAGCTTCGCCGCGACATCGCCGCCGCCGCCTCGTGAGCGAGCGTCCGGCAGCCCTTCCCCTCGCCGAGGTGCAGGTCGAGGAGGAGCTCGAGGGCCTCGAGGTCGACGCGCCGCGCGTGGGCATCGTCATGGGCTCCAAGAGCGACATGGAGACCATGCAGAAGGCCGGCGACGAGCTGACCGAGCGCGGGATCCTGCACGAGACGCGAGTGATGTCGGCGCATCGGGATCCCGACCAGGTTGCCGAGTACTCGAAGAACGCTCGCATGCGGGGCCTGCGGGTGATCATCGCCGGGGCCGGGCTCGCGGCCGCGCTGCCCGGGGTGGTGGCCGCCCACACCGACCTGCCGGTGATCGGCGTGCCGCTCACGAGCCGCACCTCGATCGCCGGCGGCCTCGACGCGCTGCTGACGATCGCCCAGATGCCGCCGGGCGTGCCCGTTGCCTGCGTCGGGGTGGACAGCGCGCGCAACGCCGCCGTGCTCGCGGCGCGGATCCTGGGCGCGTAGACAGCGGCGCGTCCGCGCGCCGCGCCGGCTACCTTGGACGGCGTGCCCCGCCTCCTGCGCTCCTGCCTCCTGTCCCTGGTCCTCCTCTTCGTCGTGCCCGCGGCGGCTCACGCCGCCACGGTCACCGTCAGCGGAACCACGATCCGCTTCAACGCGGCGTCCGGGGAGACCAACACCGCGGTCATCGCGAAGCAGAGCCAGCTCGGCCCAGACACCTACTTCGTCGGCGATCAGAGCCCCGGCGTGACGGTCACGATGTCCCCGGACCCTATGACCACGCTCACCTGCAAGCCGACGCCGCCGGCGGGCGGCCTGCCCAAGGGCTTCCTCTGCGTCGTTCCGGGCGCCACCTCCCTCGTGGAGAACCTCGGCGACGGGAACGACACGGGCGTCATCAGCGCCGGCTCCAGTCCCCCGACGGGCACGATCAACGGCGGTGACGGCAACGACACGCTCGTCGGCGGCACGGAGCAGGACACCTTCAACGGAGGCGCGGGCACCGACACGGTCGCGTACGTCTCGATCGGCGCCGCGAGCATCAACCGGACGACGGGGGTGACCGCCACGCTGCCGACCCTCGGAGCGCCGCCGACCACGACGAACGGCCAGACGGGGGAGAACGACTCGATCGCCTCCGACGTTGAGGGCCTCGTGGGCACGAACTTCAGCGACACGCTGACCGGCAACGACGGACCGAACACGATCGCGGGGACGGCACCACCCGGAACCCCGGGCGTGGACGCTCCCACCTTCACGGGCACCGACACGATCAACGGCCTGGGCGGCGACGACACGCTCGCGACCGTCGGCAACGGCACCGCGAACGGCGGCGACGGCAACGACACCCTCGTGGGCGGCAGCGATCGCGGGACGACCACCACCCTCAACGGCGACGCGGGCAACGACAACCTCGTCTCGGGCCTCGGCAACGACGACGTCAATGGCGGGGCCGGCACCGACTTCCTCGTCTACGCCTCGGTGAAGCAGGTCGGGATCACCCGCGGGAGCGAGGGGGTGACTGCTGCGCTCGCCGATCCGGGCCAGACCGCGAAGGGGGGCGAGAACGGCACCTCCGAGTCCGACACGGTCCACGACGACATCGAGAACCTCGTCGGCTCAGGCGGCAACGACACGCTCACCGGCAACGGCGCCGACAACACGATCGCCGGCGCAGCGCCCGCCGGCACGCCCGGCGTTGATCCCGGTCCGGCCGGCACCGACACGATCAACGGCCTGGGCGGCAACGACACCCTGCTCGCCGGCGACGACGGGACGGTCAACGGGGGCGAGGGCAACGACACGCTCGTCGGCGGCAACGGCGCGACGACGCTGAACGGCGACGCGGGGGACGACCGGCTCGTAAGCGGCACGGGCAACGACACGCTCAGCGGTGGGGCCGGCACCGACTTCGCGGTGTACGCCTCGGTGGCGCAGGCCGGCATCCGCCGCACGACCGGGGTGACGGCGACGCTCGCCAACCCCGGCACGACCACGACTAACAACGGAGCGAAGGGCTCGACCGAGAGCGACACGATCGACTCCACCGTCGAGAACCTCGTCGGCTCGAACGGAGACGACACGCTCACCGGCAACGACGGCCCGAACACGATCGTCGGCGCCGTCCCGCCCGGCACGGCCGGCGCCGACCCGGGGCCGCCCGGCAACGACACGCTGAACGGCGCCGGGGGCAACGACGTGCTTCTGGGCTCCACGGGCAACGACACGCTGAACGGCGGACCGGGCATCGACGTGCTCGTCGCGGGCGCCGGGAACGACACGCTGACGGGCGACGCCGACATCGACACGTTCGACGCCGGCGCGGGCGACGACAGGATCCTCGCCCGCGACGGCAACCCGGAGACGATCACGTGCGGCGCGGGAGTCGACACGGTGACCGCGGACCCGACCGACCGGCCCGCGGCGGACTGCGAGAACGTCGACACGGGCGCCCAGCCGCCGGCCACGGTGCCCCCGCCGGCCGACAAGACACCGCCTCGCCTCAGCGAGCGCCCGGGGACCCTCCTCCTGCGCAGCGGCCGGCGCGTCGCGCTCTTCCTCGCCTGCCGCAACGAGGCCAAGGGCTGTCGCGTGACTTTTGTGCTCCAGACCGCGAACCGCGTTCGCGTCGGGAGGGCCCGGGCTCGCCGCTACACGCTCGCCCGGGTGACGGTCGTTATCCGGAACGGGCGCGCCCGCCGGATCGTCGTGCGGCTGGCGCGCATCACCCCGAAGCTGGTGCGGCGCCACCACAACCTCGCGCTCCGAGCCGTCGTGCGCGCGCGGGACACGAGCGGCAATCGCGCCCAGAAGGTCTTTCGCCTGAGGCTGCACCGGCCCTGACGGCTGGCATAGTGCCCGGGCGATGATCGCCCGCTACACCCGCCCGGAGATGGGCGCCGTCTGGACCGACGCGGCGCGGATGGAGGCGTGGCGCCGGGTCGAGGTCGCGGCGTGCGCGGAGATGGAGGGCCCGAGCGCCGAGGAGCTCGAGGCGATCCGGGGCGCCTCCTTCACCGTGGAGGCGGTCGACGAGCGCGAGAAGACGACCGACCACGACGTGGCCGCCTTCGTCGACGTGCTCTCGGAGTCGGCCGGCGGCGCCGGGCGCTGGATCCACTTCGGCCTGACCTCGAGCGATGTGCTCGACACCGCGCTCGCGCTGCAGCTCCGCCGCGCCGGCGAGATCATCGTGCCCGGCGCGCGGGCCCTGAGCGCCGCGCTCGCCGGCCGCGCGCGCGAGCACGCGGACACCGTCTGCGTCGGCCGCACCCACGGCGTGCACGCCGAGCCGACCACCTTCGGGGTCAAGCTCGCCGGTTTCGCCTTCGAGGCTCACCGCAACGTGCTCCGCCTCGAGCGCGCCTTCGACCAGGCGGCGGTGGGCGCGGTATCGGGCGCGGTGGGCACCTACGCCGCCACCTCCCCCGGGTTCGAGGCGCGCGTGCTCGCGCGCCTCGAGCTCGACGCCGAGCCGGTCTCCACCCAGGTCGTCGCCCGTGATCGCCACGCCGAGCTGCTGGGCGCGATAGCGCTCGCCGGGGCCGGGCTCGAGCGTCTCGCCACGGAGATACGCCACCTCCAGCGCACGGAGGTGCGCGAGGTCCAGGAGCCCTTTCGCCCCGGCCAGAAGGGCTCGAGCGCGATGCCCCACAAGCGCAATCCGATCAAGTCGGAGCAGATCTCGGGCCTCGCCCGCGTGCTGCGCGCCAACTCCCAGGCGGCGCTCGAGGACGTCGCCCTGTGGCACGAGCGCGACATCTCCCACTCCTCGGTCGAGCGGGTGATCCTGCCCGACTCGACGATCCTGCTCGACCACATCCAGCACCGCGCGGTCGCCCTCGTGGACGGCATGACGATCGACGCCGAGCGGATGGAGGAGAACCTCGAGCTCACCCACGGAGCCCTCTTCTCCCAGCGCGTGCTCCTCGCGCTCGTCGAGCGGGGAATGAGCCGGGACGAGGCCTACCGGATCGCGCAGAGGCTCGCCCAGCGCGCCTGGGACGAGCGCACGCCGCTGCGCGATCTGCTTGCGCGCGAGCAGCCCGACCTCGACCTCGACGCGGTCTTCGACTCGAGCCACTTCACCCGCCATGCTCGAGAGATCGTGGGGCGTCTGGAGGGGATCGCCTGAGTCAGAGGGCCGTTCTGCGGGTATATGGCACGGTGGTACCTCTACGTCCACCACCGCGGCTCGCTGCCGCACGGAGGTTGCAATGGGAATCATCGGATGGATCGTCCTCGGGCTCATCGCCGGGGCGATCGCCAAGCTGATCATGCCGGGCGATGATCCGGGGGGAATCATCGTCACGATCATCATCGGCATCGTCGGCGCGATCGTCGGCGGCTACATCGCCAAGGCCATCGGCTTCGGCTCGGGCAAGCAGTTCTTCGACCTGAAGACGTGGGTCGTCGCGATCGCGGGCGCGCTGCTGCTGCTGCTCGTCTACCGAGTGGTCCTCGGCGCGCGCGGAAGGGCCGCACCGGCGCGTCGCTGAGTCGTAGGCAGGGGTCGGCTCGCCCGCCGGCGGGCCGGCCCCTCAGCTCTTTGAGCTCGAGCGCCGCTGGCGGCGAAAGACGTCGTCCACGAGCGAGTCGACGCGGTCGAGGAACAGCAGGCCGTCGAGGTGGTCGACCTCGTGCAGTAGGCAGCGCGCCTCGAAGCCCTCCGTGCGCAGGCGCACGGGCGCGCCGTCGGGGTCCTCCGCTTCGACTTCGACGCGCACCGCGCGCCGGACGTTGGCGGTGAGCTCGGGAATGCTCAGACAGCCCTCGCGCGCGACCTCGGTCTCCTTCTCGCCGGTGATCCGCGGGTTGACGAGCAGCAGGAGGCCGTGCGCCGCGGTGGCCTTGCGGTGGCCGGTGACGTCGACCACGAGCATCCGCACGGGTTCGCCGAGCTGGGGGGCGGCCACGCCGACGCAGCCGGGGTTCGCGCGCATAGTGTCGAGCAGGTCGGCGGCGACCCGCGCGATCTCCTCGCGCTCCCGGGCGGAATCGAGCGCTCGGGCGGTGCGCTTGAGCGCCGGATGCGGGTAGCGCAGGACGTCACGGACCGCCACGCCGCTACAACGCGTCCCGGTCGAGCTCGCGCACGCTGAGCTCGACTCCCTGCTCGCGCGCCAGCGCCCCGAGGCGATCGGCGTCGGGCGCGGGGCCCGCCACCTCGATCAGCATGGCGTAGAGGGGCGTCTCGTCTGCGCCCGCGAGCTGGGTGCGCAGATCGGTGATCGAGCTGCCGGCCTCGGCGAGCGCGGCGGTGACGGCGTGGACTATGCCGGGGTGGTCGATGCCGTAGACGCTCACCACGTGGGTCGCCTCAGGCGAGGTGGCCGCGTCGGCCGCGAGCTCCTCGAGCACGAGCGAGGCGAGCCCGAGCTCCGCGGCAGCGCCGTCGAGCCGCTCCCGCAGCGCCCGCTCGTCACCGTCCTCGGGCGCCGCGAGCACGAGCATCATCGCAAAGTGCCCGCCCAGCACGGCCATCTGCGAGTCCTCGATGTTGACCTCGTGCGCGAGCAGCGCGCCGGTCACCCCGGCGACGATTCCGGGTCGGTCGCGGCCGACCGCGGAGAGGGCATAGCGCGGCACGGCACTCACCATAATCGCCCCCGCGCTCGCTGGTAGCATTGCCGCGCGTGAGCTCGCTGGCCGACCTCCCTCTCCTCTCCTCGGGGAAGGTCCGCGAGATGTACGAGGCGGGCGACCGGGTGCTGATGGTCGCCTCGGATCGGATCTCGACCTACGACGTGGTGCACCCCACGCCGATCCCCGACAAGGGCAAGGTCCTCGCCGGGCTCTCGGCCTTCTGGTTCGAGCGCACGCGGGCCATCATCCCCAACCACCTGCGCTCGATCGCCGACGGCGTGCCGCCCGAGGCGCGCGGGCGCGCGCTGCTCGTCGAGCGGCTCGAGATGCTTCCCGTGGAGTGCGTGGTGCGCGGCTACATCACCGGCTCGGGCTGGAAGGACTATCAGCGGACGGGAGGAGTGAGCGGCATCTCGCTCCCGGTCGGACTGCGGGAGTCCGGGCAGCTTCCCGAGCCGATCTTCACCCCCTCGACCAAGGCGGAGGTCGGCCACGACGAGACGATCGACCTCGAGCGCGCCGGCGAGCTGCTCGGCTCGCGCTCGGAGGCGGAGGAGCTCCGCGAGGTCTCCCTCGCGCTCTACGCCCATGCCGCCGAGCACGCGCGGGCGCGCGGGATCATCCTCGCCGACACGAAGTTCGAGTTCGGAAGGGACGCCTCCGGTGCCCTCGTCCTCGGCGACGAGATATGCACGCCCGACTCCTCGCGGTTCTGGCCGCTCGAGGGCTATGAGCCCGGCCGCGGGCAGCCGAGCTTCGACAAGCAGTACGTGCGCGACTGGGCGGGGAGCACGGGATGGGACAAGGCCCCGCCCGCGCCCCCGATCCCCGACGAGGTGGTCGCCGCCACGCGCGAGAAGTACGCGCAGGCCTACGAGCTCGTCACGGGCGAGCCGTTCGCGGCGTGGCTGGAGCGCACGGGAACCGCGTCCTGATGCGCGCCCGGGTGCTCATCCGCCCCAAGGAGGGGATCCTCGACCCCCAGGGCCAGGCGGTCGAGCGTGCGCTCCCCGCGCTCGGCTTCGAGGGCGTGGCCCACGTGCACGTCGGCCGGCTCGTCGAGCTCGACGTGGAGGATCCCGGCCGCCTGCCCGAGCTCTGCGAGCGCCTGCTGGCCAACCCGCTGATCGAGGACTACGAGATCGAGGAGGCCGGTGCGAGCGCGCCGGCGGGGCCGGGCGCCACCGCCGCCGCGCCGCCCGACCCAACCGCGGGCCCCGAGGACGTCGAGAGGGCGCTTTCGTGAAGCTCGGGGTGGTGCGCTTCCCCGGCTCGTGCGACGAGGTCGACGCCCTGCTCGCCGCTGAGCGCGTGGGCGAGGCCGAGATTCTCTGGCACGGCGAGCGCGACCTGCGCGGCGTCGACGCGGTGATCGTTCCCGGCGGGTTCTCCTACGGCGACTACCTACGCGTGGGCGCGATCGCGAGCCTCTCGCCGGTCATGGAGTCCGTCGCCGAGTTCGCCCGCGCGGGCGGCCCCGTGCTCGGGATCTGCAACGGCTTCCAGGTGCTCTGCGAGGCGCGGCTGCTGCCCGGAGCGCTCCTGCCCAACGTGTCGCTGCGCTTCGTCTGCCGCCAGATCGAGCTCGAGGTCGTGAACGCCGGGAGCCCGTTCACCCGCGCCTGCGCACCGGGCCAGCGGCTGTCGATCCCGGTGAAGCACACCTCGGGCCGCTTTCACGCGCCAGCCGACGTACTCGAGCGCCTCGAAGCACACGAGCAGATCATCCTCCGCTACGCGCCCGGACACAACCCCAACGGGTCGGTGGGCGATGTCGCGGGGGTGGCGAACGAGGCGGGCAACGTCTTCGGACTGATGCCACATCCCGAGCATGCGGTCGACCCGCTCACGGGCTCGGCCGACGGTCTGTGCCTCTTTGAGTCCCTGCGCGAGCACGTTGAGCAGCTCCAGCCCGCCTGAGGCGCCGGCGCGCCACCGCGAGCTCGGCCTCACCGACGCCGAGTACGAGCTCATCGTCGCCAAGCTGGCGCGCGAGCCCAACGGCGTCGAGCTCGCGATGTTCTCGCTCATGTGGTCCGAGCACTGCGCCTACAAGCACTCGAAGAAGCTCCTCGGTCGGCTGCCCACCGAGGGCTCGCGCGTGATCATGGGCCCGGGGGAGAACGCGGGCGCGGTCGACGTGGGTGGAGGGCTCGCGGTGGCCTTCAAGGTCGAGTCCCACAACCATCCGAGCGCGGTCGAGCCCTTCCAGGGCGCGGCGACGGGAGTGGGAGGGATCCTCCGCGACGTCTTCGCGGTCGGGGCGCGCCCGATCGCCATCCTCGACTCGTTGCGCTTCGGCGAGCCGAGCTCGAGCCGCTCGCGCTACCTGCTCGACCGCGCGGTCGCGGGCATCGGGCACTACGGCAACTCGATCGGTGTGCCCACCGTCGGCGGCGAGATCTACTTCGAGCCGGCCTACGAGCAGAGCTGTCTCGTCAACGCGATGTGCCTCGGCCTCGCCCCGCGCGAGCGTTTGATCCGCTCCGCCGCCAACGGCCCGGGCAATCTCGTCGTGCTCTTCGGCGCGCTCACCGGCCGGGACGGGATCGGCGGCGCCTCCGTGCTCGCCTCCGCCGAGCTCGGCGAGGCCGACGCCGCCAAGCGCCCGACCGTGCAGATCGGCGATCCCTTCGCCGAGAAGAAGCTTCTCGAGTGCTCGCTCGAGCTGCTCGAGCGCGGGCTGCTCGTCTCGCTGCAGGACCTCGGGGCGGCGGGCCTCACCTCCTCGGCGTCGGAGATGGCGAGCAAGGGCGGCCTCGGACTCGACCTCGACGTCGCGCGCGTGCCGCTGCGCGAGGCCGACATGGAGCCGTTCGAGATCATGGTCTCCGAGTCGCAGGAGCGGATGCTCTGCGTCGTCGAGCCGGCGCGGTTGGACGAGGTGCTCGAGGTCTGCGCGCGCTGGGAGACCGGCGCCCGGTCGATTGGGGAGGTCACCGACACGGGGCGCCTGCGCGTGCTGGCCGGCGATGAGGTGCTCGGCGACCTGCCCGTCGAGGCGCTCGTCGACGACTGCCCGCTCTACGACCTCGAGCCCGCGCCGCCCCCGCGGCCGCTCTACGCCGGCGCCCCGGCGGCGCTGAGCGTGGACGCTGACCCTGCCGAGACCCTGCTCGCGCTCCTCGCCTCGCCCAACATCGCCTCCCGTCGCCCGGTCTTCGAGCAGTACGACCACCTCGTGCAGTCGCGCACGGTCCGCCGCCCGGAGGAGGCCGACGCCGCCGTGCTCCTCCTGCCCGGCGGCGCGGCGCTCGCGGTCTCGATCGACGGCAACGGACGGCGCGTGGCCTGCGACCCGGAGCGGGGAGCGGCCGAGGCCGTCTACGAATGCGCCGCCAACCTCGCGTGCGTCGGCGCCCAGCCGCTCGGGCTCACGAACTGCCTGAACTTCGGCAATCCGGAGAAGCCGCACATCGCCTGGCAGCTCGCGCGCGCGGTCGAGGGCATCGCCGGGGCGTGCGAGGCGCTCGGCGTGCCGGTCGTGGGCGGCAACGTCTCCCTCTACAACGAGGGTCCCGCCGGGCCGATCCTTCCCACGCCGGTGGTCGGGATGGTCGGCCGGCTTCCCGACGCCGCCCGGGCGGGCCGGCTCGGCTTCGAGCGCGAAGGAGACGCGATCGCGCTTCTCGGACCCTTCGGGCCCGCCCTTGCCGGCTCCGAGCTCTCCAAGCTGCGCGGCGAGGCCCCCGCCGGCCCGCTGCCCGAGCTCGACCCCTCTGCCGTGCGCGACGCGCACGAGGCGGTGCGCGGCGCGGTGAGCGGCGGGAGCGTGCGCAGCGCGCACGACATCGCCGAGGGCGGCCTGGCCGTCGCCCTCGCCGAGTGCTGCGTGGCGGGAGGACTCGGCGCGGTGCTCGACGCGCCCCTGGCGCTCCCCGAGCTCTTCGCCGAGGCGCGGGGCACCGGCTTCGTCCTCTCGGGGGACCGCGAGTCGCTGGAGGCGCTCCCGGGCGCCCGCGTCATCGGGCGCGTGGAGGGCGCGGCGCTGCGGATTGCCACGCACGCCGGCGGGCTTGACGTACCGGTCGCCGACCTGACCGCCGCGCGTGCCGGCGGCCTGGCACGCTTTCTCTAGAGATGGCGCTGCTCCTCTCCCTCGCGGGCGGTCGGCGGGCGAAGTGGTTCGTGGTCGCCCTCTGGCTCGCACTCGTCTTCGTCTCCGGGCTCGGGGCGGCGAAGTTCGAGGGCGTCCAGAAGAACGACAACGCCTCGTTCCTGCCCGGCAAGGCCGAGTCGGTCAAGGCGCTGAACCAGCTCAAGCGCTATCCGTCGGGCAACCAGGTGGCCGCGATCGCGGTCTACCACCGTCCCGGTGGCCTGACCCCGGCCGACCGCGCTCGTCTGCGCGCCGACGCCGCCTCGCTGCGCACCCGACCGATCCGCGACGTCGTCCCCTCGCGCCCGCCGGTGATCTCGCGCGATGACACGACCGCCCTGCTCGTCCCGCGCATCGCGGCCACCGAGGGCAAGACGCTCTCGGCGGCCGCCAAGGCGCTCCGCGCGCGGCTCGACCGCCCCGCGGCCGGGCTCCAGATCCGGGTGACCGGACCCGCCGGATTCTCCGCCGACGCGATCAAGGTCTTCAGCTCGATCAACGGGACCTTGCTCCTCGCCACCGCGCTGCTCGTCTTCGTGCTGCTCATCGCCATCTACCGCAGCCCGATCTTCTGGTTCATCCCCTTCTTCTGCGTCATGACCGCGGAGGTCATGTCGCGCGGCCTCGGCTACGCGATCGCCAAGGCCGGGGTGACGGTCAACGGGCAGTCCTCGGGCATCCTCGGCGTGCTCGTCTTCGGGGCGGGCACCGACTACGCGCTCCTGCTCGTGGCCCGCTATCGCGAGGAGCTGCGCCGCCACGAGGACAAGCACGAGGCGATGCGGGTCGCGCTGCGCTCGGCCGGCCCGGCGATCCTCGCCTCGGGTCTGACCGTGATCGCCGCCCTGCTCTGCCTCACCCTCGCCGAGGTCAACGGCATCGCGGGCCTCGGGCCGATCGGGGCGATGGGCGTCGCGCTCGCGATGGTGGCGATGCTCACCATCCTGCCCGCGCTGCTCGTGATCAGTGGCCGCCGCGCGTTCTGGCCGTTCGTGCCGCGCGTCGGCGAGATCGGCGCGGACGAGACCCACGGCGTCTGGCGGCGGGTCGGCGAGCGCGTGGCCGCCCGACCGGCCCGCGTGGGCATCGGGGTGGGGTTGCTTCTGTTGCTCTTCTGCCTCGGGCTCACCCAGTTCAACACCGGGCTCACCCAGGGCAACCAGTTCCGCGGCGAGGTCGAGTCCGTGCAGGGGCAGAAGCTCCTGGCCGCGCACTTCCCGGCCGGGGCCTCGGCCACCACGGACGTGGTCGTGCCGCGGGCCGGCGCCGCGCCCGCCGTCGCCCGCGCGCTGGCGGGCAGCCCCGGCGTGGCCGCCGTCCAGCCCGTGGAACAGGCTGCTTCCGGGGTGCACCTCAGCGTCACGCTGCGCGACGACCCCTACTCGCAGACCGCCTTCAAGCGGATCGACCGGCTGCGCCAGACGGCCCGGGCGGCGGGCGGCCCGGACGTGCTCGTCGGCGGGGGAACGGCGATCGAGCGCGACCTGCGCCGCGCCTCCGGGCGCGACTCGAAGGTCATACCGCCGATCGTGCTGGTCGTGGTCCTGCTCATCCTCATGGCGCTGCTGCGCGCGGTCGTCGGTCCGCTCGTGCTCGTCGCCACGGTGGTGCTCTCCTACGGCGCCACGCTCGGGCTCTCGGCCGTCGTGTTCAAATGGGTCTTCAGCTTCCCGGGCTCGGACCCCTCGCTGCCGCTCTTCGCGTTCATCTTCCTCGTCGCGCTCGGCGTCGACTACAACATCTTCCTGATGGCCCGGGTGCGGGAGGAGACCCTGACGCGGGGGACCCAGCAGGGGATGCTGCGCGGCATCGCGGTGACCGGCGCGGTGATCACCTCGGCCGGGGTGGTTCTCGCGGGTACGTTCAGCACGCTCGCCGTGCTGCCCCTCGTCCCGCTCACCGAGATCGGCTTCGCGATCGCGCTCGGCGTCCTGCTCGACACCTTCCTGGTGCGCTCCGTCCTCGTGCCCGCGCTGGGGTTCATGCTCGACCGCCGGCTGTGGTGGCCCTCGGCGCTCGGTCGGCCCCGAGCCGAGGCGGGCGAAGGCGAGCTGGGGGTCCGGGAGCCGGCTCCGGCGGTGAGCGGCACTCCTTCCGCCTGAGCGGGGCCGGGCGCCGCTCAGGTCAGCGGCGCCCGGCCCCGCTGCTAGGCTCGAATCCTCGTGGCGTGCCCCTCCCGGCCGAGCCGCTCCGCGTCGGAAGCTCCTCCTTCCGCCTGAAATGCCACACAGCCTCGACCAGCGCGACGGACCGCGCGACGAGTGCGGCGTCTTCGGCCTCTACGCGCCCGAGCAGGACGTCGCTCGCCTCGCCTACTTCGGGCTCTTCGCCCTCCAGCACCGCGGGCAGGAGTCGGCGGGGATCGCCACCGCAGAGGTCGGCGGCAACATCATGACCCTGCGCGACCTCGGGCTGGTCTCCCAGGTCTTCGACGAGCAGAAGCTCCGCGCACTCCCGGGCGAGATGGCGGTCGCGCACGTGCGCTACTCGACCACCGGCTCCTCCGCATGGGAGAACGCCCAGCCCGTCTATCGCTCCGACCGGCGCGAGCTCGCCCTCGCCCACAACGGCAACCTGATCAACGCCGTCGAGTTGCACTCCGAGCTGCGCGAGCAGGGCGTCTCCTTCCGCTCCACCTCGGACTCGGAGATCATCGCCGCGCTGCTCTCCACCCACCCCGCGGAGCGGATCGAGGACGCGGTGGCCGACGTGCTGCCCCGCCTGCAGGGCGCCTTCTCCACCGTCGTCATGACGCGTGAGAAGGTCGTGGCCTTCCGCGATCCTCACGGCCTGCGCCCGCTGACGCTCGGCCAACTCGGCGAGCGCTACTGCGTGGCCAGCGAATCCTGCGCGCTCGACATCATCGGCGCGCGACACCTGCGCGACGTGGAGCCCGGGGAGGTCATCGTGCTCGACGAGCATGGGATCGGCTCGCGCATGGCGGTGGAGGGCGAGCGCCGCGCGTTCTGCCTGTTCGAGTACATCTACTTCGCGCGGCCCGACTCGCGCATGAACGGCACGGTGCTGCAGGTCGCGCGCGGGCGCATGGGGGAGGAGCTCTGGCGCGAGGCGCCGGTCGAGGCCGACATGGTGATCGCGGTGCCCGACTCCGGCAACGCCGCGGCGCGCGGGCTTGCGCGCGCCAGCGGGCTGCCCCAGGACGACGGCTTCGTCAAGAACCGCTACGTCGCCCGCACCTTCATCCAGCCCGGGCAGGCGCTGCGCAAGCACGGCCTGCGCCTCAAGTTCAACCCCCTCCCCGAGGTGGTCGGCGGCCAGCGCCTCGTCGTCGTCGACGACTCGATCGTGCGCGGCAACACCACCCGCCAGATCGTGCAGATGCTGCGCGACGCGGGCGCCGCCGAGGTGCACATGCGGATCTCCGCCCCGCCGATCCAGCACCCCTGCCACTACGGGGTCGACATGTCCACGCGCGAGGAGATGATCGCCCACGGGCGCACGGTGGAGGAGGTGGCCGCCGAGCTCGGCTGCGATTCGCTGCACTACCTCTCGCTCGAGGGCGTCTATCGCGCGGTGGGCGCCGAGCGCGAGACCCATTGCGATGCTTGCTTCACGGGCGAGTATCCGCTCGCGCGCACGGAGGAGGCCAACGGCAAGTTCGCCCTCGAGGAGGAGCTCCCACTCGTGCGCGCCTGAGCTCGGCGGCGCACCTGTGACAAGACACGCGCGGAGGTCCGAGAACCGCCGCCGTCGCCGCTAACGTCCGTTGCTCATGGATCCGCGCGAGGCACTGCGTCGTAACTTCGGCTTCGAGGACTTTCGCCGCGGGCAGTCCGAGGTGGTCGACGCCGCGCTCGCCGACCGCGACGTGCTCGTGGTCATGCCCACGGGCTCGGGCAAGTCGCTCTGCTACCAACTCCCCGCGCTCATGCGCGAAGACCTCACGCTCGTGGTCTCGCCGCTCGTCTCGCTCATGCAGGACCAGGTCGAGGCGCTCGAGCGCATCGCGCCCGGCCGGGTCGCTCTGGTCAACGCGCAGCGCGGAGCGGCGGATAACCGCTCGACCCTCGAGCGCGCGGCGGCCGGCGAGCTGCGGTTGCTCTACGTCGCCCCCGAGCGCTTCGCCTCCCCGGGCTTCGTCGAGCAGTTGCGGCAAGCGAGCATCGGTCTCTTCGTCGTCGACGAGGCGCACTGCGTCTCGCAGTGGGGCCATGACTTCCGCCCGGACTACTTCCGCCTCGCCGACGCCGCGCGCTACCTCGGCGCCCGCTCGATCGTCGCCGCCACGGCGACGGCGACTCCGCAGGTCGCAAGCGACATCGTCGGGCGGCTGCGCCTGCGCGACCCCGTGCGCGTCACCACCGGGTTCGACCGCCCGAACCTCACCCTGGCCGTCGTGCCCTGCCGCACCAAGGCCGAGAAGCACAAGCGCATAGCCGCCGCGCTCGCGGAGCCCGGCGCCCTCCCGGCGATCGTCTACGCCGGCACCCGCGCGGGCACCGACGCGCTCGCTCGCGAGCTCACGAGCGCGCTCGGGGAGGAGGTTCTCGGCTACCACGCGGGGCTCGGGCGCGAGTCGCGCGCCGAGGTGCAGCGCCGGTTCATGGGCGGCGAGGCGCGTGTGGTCGTGGCCACCAACGCCTTCGGGATGGGAGTGGACAAGGCCGACGTGAGGACCGTGTGCCACGAGACGGTGCCCGGTTCGGTCGAGGCCTTCTACCAGGAGGCCGGCCGCGCGGGCCGCGACGGGGTGCCCGCGCGCTGCCTGCTCTTCGCCGAGCAGCGCGACAAGGGACTGCACGTCTTCTTCATCCAGCGCTCGGCCCTCGACGACGCGGCCTTCGGCAAGGTCGCCGAGCGCCTGCGGCGGCGTGCGGAGGACGGTCGCTACGACCTCAGCCTCGCGGAGGTCGCCGGAGTGGCCGGGGTGGGCGAGGAGCAGACGCGGGCGATCGTCGGCCACCTCGCGCGAGCCGGCCTCGTGCGCCCGACGCCCTCGCCACCCGACCGCGCCGCCGGGAGGGTCGCCGCCGAGTGGGACGCCCGCGCCCTCGCCGCGTGCCGGACCTCGGCGGGCGAGGCCGAGCGCGTGCGCTGGCGCCAGTACCGGGCGGTGTGGGAGTTCGTCGAGGGCCGTGCGTGCCGGCGGCGCGCGATCCTGCGCCACTTCGGCGACCGCGCCGAGCCCGCCGCGGAGCCCGAGGTCCCGTGCTGTGACGTCTGCCGCCCCGAGGTCGTGCCGGAGGCACCGGTGACGGTGGCGTCAAGGCGCGGGTCGCCGGGCGCGGGTGAAGCGAGTGCCGGCAACGGCGCGGGGCTCGACGAGGCGATCGTGCGGGTGGTGGAGGCCGCCGCACCCTCCGTCGGGCGCACGCGCGCGGTCGAGATCCTCCGCGGCGGGCGCTCCAAGGTCATTCGCGAGCACTCCTACGACGGCCTCGCGCCCTACGGCACCTTCGCGCACCTCACGGGTGGAGAGGTGCTCGAGCGGGTCGACGCGCTGCTCGAGGCCGGGACGCTCCGCTCCACGGGCGGGCGCTTCCCCAAGCTCGAGCCGGCGTGAGCGGGGCGTTTCGGGTCGCGGTCCTCGTCTCGGGCGACGGGACGAACCTCCAGGCCCTGCTCGACACCGTGCACGGCCGCGACGGGATCGAGGTCGCGGCGGTGGGCGCGAGCGCGCCGGGCGTTCGCGCCCTCGAGCGCGCTTCGGCGCGCGCGGTCGAGTCGCGGGTCTTCCCCGCGCGCGAGTTCACCGACCGGCGCGCTCGCGACAAGGCACTGGCCGACTGGCTGCGCGCGCGCGAGATCGAGCTCGTCGTGCTCGCGGGGTGGATGGAGCTCCTCTCCCCTCCGTTCCTCGCCCGCTTCCCGCAGGCGGTGATCAACGTCCACCCCGCGCTGCTGCCGGCCTTCCCCGGGGTGCGCGCGGTCGAGCAGGCGCTCGCCTACGGGGTCAAGGTCTTCGGGGTCACCGTCCACTTCGTCGACGAGGGCGTCGACACCGGAGCGATCATCCTCCAGCGCGCCGTCGAGCTGCCGCACGCCCGCCACGCGGACGAGGTTCTGCGGGCGCTGCATCCCATCGAGCACGAGCTTCTCCCCGAGGCCGTGCGGTTGATCGCCAAGCGTGCGGTCGCGCTCGATCCTGCGCATCCGCGGCGGGTTCTCGCCGGGGGTTGAGTCCCCGGTCCGCGACGGCGCCTTCGCGGACCGGCCTCGCGTATGCTCGCGCGCATGGGGGACGCGACCGAGCTCTCCGCGCCGCCGGCGCAGCCCGGCGAGATCGCCGTTCGTCGCGCGCTGATCTCCGTCTCGGACAAGACCGGCGTCGTCGACTTCGCCCGTGGGCTCGCCGAGCTGGGAGTCGAGATCATCTCCACGGGAGGCACCGCCCAGGTGCTGGCCCAGGCGGAGGTGGCCACGCGCGCGATCGCCGACTTCACCGGCTTCCCCGAGATCATGGACGGGCGGGTCAAGACGCTCCATCCCAAGCTCTACGCCGGGCTGCTGGGCGTGCGCGACGATCCGGAGCACGCCGAGGCCGCGCAGGCGCAGGAGATCGAGTGGGTCGATCTCGTCTGCGTGAACCTCTACCCGTTCGAGCGCACCGCGGGCCGCCGCGGAGCCGACGAGGCCGAGGTCGTCGAGATGATCGACATCGGCGGCCCGGCGATGATCCGCGCAGCGGCCAAGAACCACGCCTACGCCGCCGCAGTGGTCGGCCCCGAGAGCTACGACGCGATCCTCGCCGAGCTGCGCGACGGCCAAGGGCGACTCTCGTTCGCCACGCGCGCCAGCCTCGCCGCCGAGGCTTTCTCCTACACCGCGCGCTACGACACCGCGATCGCGCGCTGGTTCGCCGAGCGCGAGGACGACTTCCCGCCGCTCTTCGTGCGCGCCTTCGAGAAGGTCCTCGACCTCTCCTACGGGGAGAACCCGCATCAGCGGGCGGCGTTCTACGCCCAGGTCGGCGCGCGCATGCACGTGCTCTCGATGGTGAGCCAGCTCCAGGGCAAGGAGCTCTCCTTCAACAACCTGCTCGACCTCGACTCGGCGCGCCTCGTGGTGCGCGAGTTTCGCGTGCCCGCGTGCGTGATCGTCAAGCACAACAACCCGTGCGGCTCGGCGGTGGGCGCCGACGCGCTCGAGGCCTACCGGCGCGCCTTCGCCGGCGACCCCCAGAGCGCCTTCGGCGGGGTGATCTGCCTCAACCGCCCGGTCGACGAAGCGCTCGCGCAGGAGTTGCTCGGCCAGTTCGTCGAGGTCGTCTTCGCGCCGGAGTACACGCCCGAGGCCCTCGCGGCGCTCGCGAGCAAGCCGAACGTGCGGGTGCTCGAGGACAACGAGCGGCGCACGATGAACCTCTCCGAGCGCGAACTGCGTCAGGTCGTCGGCGGCCTGCTCGTGCAGGACCGCGACCTCGACCTCGAGGACCGCTCGGAGATGCAGGTCGTCACCGAGCGCCGACCGACCGACCGCGAGTGGAGCGAGATGCTCTTCGCCTGGAAGGTCTGCAAGCACGTGCGCTCCAACGCGATCGTGCTCTCGCGTGACCTGGCCACGGTGGGCATCGGCGCGGGCCAGATGAGCCGAGTCGACTCCGTGCGCCTCGCCCTCGAGAAGGCCAACGGCGCCTCGCTCGCGGGCTCGGCGCTCGCCTCCGACGCCTACTTCCCCTTCGCCGACGGACCGGAGCTCGCGATCGAGGCTGGAGTCACCGCGATCATCCAGCCCGGCGGCTCGATCCGCGACCCCGACGTAGTGGAGGCCGCCGACCGCGCGGGCATCGCGATGGTCTTCACGAGCCGTCGCCACTTCCGGCATTGAGAGCCTGTTCCACAAAGTCGGTCGCGCCGGATGCGGCCGTCTCGCGGCGCCGGGTCGCCCCCCGTGATCCTCGCCGATGCGCTGTATCGACTCCGGTCACGTGCGGCGCCCGGCATCCACGATACGACCACCCCGACGCACCCGCCTACTTGTGAAACAGACTCCGATCCTCGAGCGCTTCTCCTCGGGTGGACCGTTCGAGGAGCGCGTGGGCTACTCCCGCGTGGTGCGGGCGGGAACGCTCGTCTTCGTCTCGGGCTGCACGGCGATGGCCGAGGAGGGCTATGTCATCGGCGCCGGCTCGGTCTACGAGCAGGCGTGCGAGGCGCTGCGACGGGTCGAGGGCGCGCTCGCCCAGGCGCGGGCCTCCCTGGCCGACGTGGCGCAGACCCGGATCTACCTGACCGAGGTCGAGCGCTGGGAGGAGGCGGCTCGCGCGCATCGCGAGGTGCTCGGAGCGATTCGACCGGCCACGTCCATGGTCGCGGTCGCGGCGCTCATCGATCCGCGGCTGCTCGTGGAGATCGAGGCGGTGGCGGTAAGCGCCGAAGGTTCTTAGCGCGCGCTTAGCGCGCCGCCGCCGGCGCAGGCGCCGACCCGCCCTGTACCCGCCGGCGGGGGCGCCCGAGACGGGGCCGCGGAAGCTGGCCTTCGACGATGAGCGCCGGGATCCCCGTGGGAAGCAGTCCGAAGCGGCCCTCGTAGAGCAGATAGCGCGGCTCCCAGCGCGGGAAGAACTTCGCGTTGAAGCGGTAGAGGCTCTCGATCTGGAAGAACGGGTTGAGCGGCTTGCAGAGTCGGCCGAGCAGGCGCTCGCGGGCGTTGGCCGGCGCGTGCATCCAGCGCGCGAAGGCGGCGAAGTTCAGCGAGAGCTCGCGCACCCCGCGCTCGCGCATGAGCTCGATGGAGCGCACAACGAGGAACTCCATGAGCCCGTTCGGCGTGTCGCGCTCGCGGCGCATGGCGCTGAGCGACGCGGCGGGGCGACCGAAGGCCGGCACGAAGTGCACGAACCCACGCAGGGTGCCGGTGGCATCGCGCGCGATGACCAGGAGGCTGTCGGGCTCGTGGCCGCCGGCCACGGAGTCCATGCACATGGAGAAGCCGCGCTCGGCGTGCTTGCCGCGCCAGCGGTCGGAGACACCCTCGATCTCCCGGCGCGTCTCCGAGTCGAGCTCGCCGACCGCGACAAGCTCGGCTCGGTACCCCGCCTTGGTCATCCGGGTCACCGACTGGCGCACCTTGCGGATCGGCCGGCCCTCGAGCGAGAAGCGCTCGACGTCGAGCATCGCCTCGGCGCCGAAGTAGAACGAACGCAGCCCCGCCGCCCGGCCGAGCGCCCGCATCTGCTCGCTCGCGTTGATGAAGCCGACCTTTAGCCCGCGGACCTCGGCCCACCCGAATATCTCGCGCACGAGCCCGGGCAGCGCGTCCTCGGGCCCGACCGGATCGGCGGAGATGAGCAGCGTGCCTCCCTCGATCTGGTAGCCGACGAACGCCCGCTCATCCGAGGAGAACAGGTAGTGCTTGTCCTGGCGGAGCTTGAAGTAGCTCAGCGTGTCGGCGCCGTGGCGCTCGACCAGGTTGCGGGCCAGACGCCGCGCCCGCGAGCCCGGCAGCTCCCGGGGACCGGCCAGCGGGCGCAGCAGGAACCAGAAGGCGAGCAGGATCGTCGCCACGGCGAGGAGGTGCACGCTGAACGGGACCCAGGTGAACGCGTGGTGGAAGTGGATGGCCGAGCTCTTGAGGGTCAGGAGGTGGCGCGCCTCGTGCCACGCCCGGTGGGTGCCGACGTGCGGGGTGAGCGAGCGCGATCCCGCCCACACGGCGAGGAGCGCGACGCCGAGCGCGACCGCCATCGCGAGCGGCACGCGCCACAGCGCCGCTCGCAGCGCCACGCGATCGTGGCGGACGTAGAACGCCTCGCGCTGCCAGATGAGCACCCCGCCCAGCACCCACGTGAAGAGGCCCTCCCCGACGTCGTTGCCCTTGACCGCGTCGAGCACCCCGACCGCGAAGAGGATTGCGACGGTCAGCGCCCATGCCCCGCGCCGGCGGCGCAGCAGGTAGAGCGCCAGGATCACGAGGCTCGCGCCGATCGGCAGCTCGAGCGCGTGCGCCAAGGGGATGAGCGTGACCGGCCTGTCGTCGAGCAGGTCGCGTAGGCGCCCAGGCAGGCTCGGCGTGATCCCCGAAGCGAGGTTCGTCACTCCCACCACGCCGGCGAGCGTGGCCGCAAGCGGCGGAAGCCACTGCGCACGTCGCAGGGGACGCAGCGCACCCCGACGCGCGCGCCGCCCCGCGTCGGCCCAAGTATCCGGACTCACCCGCGGGAGTATGCCGTTCCGTACGGCGAGCGGGAAGGGGGAGCTTGCTCCCTCCGCAGTGCGCCCCCCGGGACTCGAACCCGGACCGCCGGTTTAAAAGACCGGAACTCTGACCAGTTGAGTTAGGGGCGCGGCAGCATTCTCGCAAGCCGCGGCGGCCCGGGAAACGGCCGAGCTGCCCGCTCTACCATCTGCCCCGGTCCCTCGCCCCCATGGTGTAGCGGTTAGCACGCAGGCCTTTCACGCCTGTAGCGGGGGTTCGATTCCCCCTGGGGGTACTTAACCCGTTGACCGGTTGAGGGCGGCCAAAGCTGATCCAAGAGGAGAGCGGTTGGTAGTCAGGGCGCGTGATGAGGTGTTGGTCGGCGCTGCGCGCGCGGGCGACGTCGAAGCGTTCGAGGTGCTGGTGCGTCGTTATGAGCTGCCGATGTATCGCGTGGCGTTGCGGATGCTCGCTTCGCGCGCCGACGCCGAGGACGCCACGCAGGAGGCGTTCGTGGTGGCGTGGCAGAAGCTGGCGAGGTTTCGTGAGGAGAGCGCCTTCTCGACGTGGCTCTATCGCATCGTCATCAATCGGTGTTTGAACGCGCGCTGCTCCTACCGGCCCTGGGAGCGGCTCACGGAACCTATGCTGGACGGGGCCGGCGACCCCGCTGAGATCGCTGAGCGCCGCGAGCGATGGCACGCGGTCGCCGAGGCCATGCGGTCGTTGCCCGGCGAGCAGCGCGCGGCGCTGGTGCTGCGGGAATTCGAGGGTTTGTCTTATGCGGAGATCGCGCAGGTGCTGGGCGTCACGGTGGCGGCGGTCAAGGGGCGCGTTCATCGCGCTCGGCTCGGCGTCGTAGAGGAGGTGGGGCGATGAATCTCGATGGCTATGCGGAGCGCCTCCCGTGCGGCGCGCGGTTGGCCGAGCTGATCGAACAGGTCACCGAGGATCTCGAACCTCGGGACCCGGCGCATCAGTCGATCTGTCCGTACTGCCTGCCCGCGCTGGAGCGAGTACGCGAGGCGTGGCGGCAGGTGCGTGGCCTGGCCGACGAGCCGGTGCTGGTACCGGTTGACCTCGCGCGCCGGGTCATCGCGCGCATACGCACGCAGTTGGGCAGCGTGGGCCTCCCCGGTGAGGAGCGCGGCCGCACGCGCGTGGGTAACCGGGTCATCGCGCGTCTCGCTCGCGAGGCGGCGCGCTCGGTGAGCGATGTCTCCTTCGCCTCGGCGGTGGCCGACGACGGGCCAGAGGGCGAGCCGGTCACGGTGAGGGTGCGACTCGTGGTCGCCTATGGGCCGACGCTGGCGCCGGTGGCGGAGGCGGTGCGCACGCGCGTGAGCGAAGCGTTGATGCGCGTCGCCGGAGTCGAGAGCGCCCGTGTCCTGGTCTCGGTCGAGGATCTCGATGAGAGCGAGTAGCCGGCGCAGAACTTTTCTCGGGCGGCCCGGTCTAAAGGGGTGAACGGAGCCCTGGAGCGCTGGGCTCGATTAACCGATCCCATCAGGAGTCAGTCCGTGCCCGAGACCGAGAAGCAGTCTGCTTCGAGCCAGTCCGCCGGCGGTGAAGGCGCCAAGTCGACCGAGGTCGCCCAGCGCGGCAGCGAGCCGTTGAGCAGTGACCGCGGCAGGACGACGATCGCTGATTCGGTGGTGACCAAGATCGCCGGCATCGCCGTCCGCGAGGTCGCCGGCGTCTATAGCGTGGGCGGCGGCGCGAGCCGCGCGGTGGGCTCGGTGACCCAGCGCGTGGGGATCGGCGACTCGCGCACCCAGGGGGTCTCGGTGGAGGTCGGCGAGCGCGAGGCGGCCACCGACGTGAAGGTAGTCCTCGAGTACGGCGAGTCGATTCCGCGGGTCGCCAAGGAGATTCGCGACAACGTGGTGCGGCGCGTCGAGGGCATGACCGGATTGAGCGTCACGGAGGTCAATGTCGAGATCAACGACATGCACTTCCCCGGCGATGAGGACGAGGACTCCGACTCTTCGCGAGTCCAGTAGCCGCCCGCGGAACGGGTGCCACGCGGCTCATGAGCTTCCCGACCTACCCGTCGACGTGACGGCGACCGGATACGACCCCCAGACGAGAAGGGACCTCTCATGACCCCCCACCAGTTCTCCGCCCTCATCGGCTTCCTCTCCGTCGCCACCTGGGCCGCCCTCGGCTTCGGCGACGCCATCCTCTGCCTCATCGGTGCCGCCGTCTTTGCCGCGCTCAGCGCCCTCCGGCGCGGCGAGCTCGACCTCGGCGAGCTCCAACAGCGCCTCTCCCCTCAGGACGGGCGCGCAGCACGCTGAGCGTCATCTCACCCAACCCAACCCCCAATCCCCAAGGAAGGACCCATGGCCGACAAGCACGCAGACGAAGGAAAGGGCCGCGTCAAGGAGGCCGCCGGCAGCCTCACCGGCGATGAGAGCCTCAAGAACGAAGGCAAGGGAGACCAGGCCAAGGCGTCGGTCAAGGACGGCGTCGACAAGGCCGCCGACAAGGCCAAGAACCTGCTCGACCGAGACAAGAAGTAGCGGTGAGCCCGGCGGCCATGAGATTCCCGCTGGCCGCTGCGGGCCGGGGGAGCGGACGCGCGTGAACGACGCGCCCGCTCCCCCGAGCCCACCATCCCCCGCTCGCTCGTCCCCGGCGCCTGAGCGAGTGGTGGCGCTGCGCCCCCGCTCGATCTTCGTCGGGCTCGGGATCGTGCTCGGAGTGGCTGCTGCGCTCGGCTTCCTCGTGCTCGCCCAGTCGGCGCTCACCCTGATCGCGATCGCCCTCTTCCTGGCCCTGGCGCTCAACCCGGCCGTCGAGTTCTTCGGGCGGCGCGGACTGCGGCGCGGCCCGGCCGTCGCGGCCGTCTATGCGGCCACGGTGATCATCGTCGCGGTGCTCGCGGTGGTGTTCATCACTCCTCTGGTGACCGAGGTCAACCACTTCGTCAAGGCGCTCCCCGGCCTCGTGGGCGATCTGACCAAGGGGCAGGGTCCGCTCGGCTTCCTCGAGCGCAAGTACCACGTGGTCGAGGAAGTGCGCAAGGCGACCATGAGCCAGGGTGGTGGCGGGGGACTCTCGGGCGCCGCGACGCCTGCTCTCGGCGTGGCCAAGGGCGTCGCCACCGGGGTCGGTGGCCTGGTGATCATCGCGTTCCTGACGCTCTTCATGCTGCTCGAGGGGCCCGAATGGCGAGCCCACAGCCTCAGGCTGATCCCCGAGGCCAACCGGCCGCGTGCGGAGCGGATCGGCGCCGGCGTCTACAGGTCCGTCGGCGGCTTCGTCACCGGGAATCTGCTGGCGAGCTTTCTCGCGGGAGTCTTCGCCACCGTCCTGCTGCTCATTGTCGGGGTGCCCTACGCGATCCCACTGGGGCTATTCACGCTCGTCATCGAGCTCATTCCCTACCTCGGCCCCGCGCTCGTCACCGCGCTGCTCAGCCTCGTCGCGCTGAGCACCGGTCCGATCGCCGGCGGAGTCGTCTTCGCGCTCATGGCCCTCTACCACGTGGTCGAGGGCCACAGCCTGCGCCCGCTCATCTATGGCCGCGCGCTCAAGCTCTCAGCCCTCGCCGTGCTCGTCGCCATCCTCGTGGGCACCGAGGTCGCGGGCATCCTCGGCGCCCTGGCCGCCATTCCCGTCGCGGGCTCGATTCAGGTCATCGTCTCTGAGAGCCTCGACCAGCGGGAGAACCCCTCGCCCGGCCCCGCGGCGGGCGCGGCCGAAGCGCATGGGATACACGCGTCCACCGGGAGTGAGTAGGCAATGATCAAGATAATCTCAGGGCTCTTGGCCGGTCTGGTGACCTCGGTGGTGCTTGCCCTGGTGCACCAGCTCGTTGCGGCGGTCGTGGTGGCGATCGTCACGGTGCTCGCGGCCGTGGCACTGCTGGTGCTGACGCTCCGTGGTTTTCGCCGACTCAGCGAGGCGATCGGTTCCCACCCCTTGAGGCGACGCTCCTCGGGTCGCCGAGTCCGGTAGGGCGCCGGCGGACGGTGACCCTTGCTCGCGGGTTCCAAGGCCAGGGAGGCCGCCGACAGTCATGCTCGGGTGCCTTTCACCAGAAGCGTCCGCCCGTGAGGACGTAGAGGAACGGGGCGGCGGGCACGAGCATGGCCAGGCCCCATGCGGCCTTGCCCGCGGCGGTGAGGTCACGGCGGCGGGTCGCCAGATCGATCCAGCCGAGCACCACCGCGAGGGGGTGGAGAATGCACACGAGCAGTTCGAGCAGCTTCTTCACGAGGTCTCCTGTCGTCGAGGGGCGTGCGGCGTCAAACGGAGTGAGTCATGAACCGTACGCCTCCTCCGTACCGTTCTGTGCCTGAGCGTTCTCTCAGCCCCGGTTCAGCCGGGGCTCAGTCGGGCGACCGATAATGCCCCACATGCCTCGCCTGCGCGCGCTTACCCCTGCCACGGCTCTGCTTCCGCTCCGGGTCTTCCTCGGGGTGACCTTCGTCTACGGCGGGATGCAGAAGCTGAGCGATCCCGGCTTCCTGCACCCGGGCGCGCCGACCTACATCGGCGGCCAGCTCCGCGCGTTTGCCAGCGGCACGCCCGGCGGCTTCGTCCTGCACGCCTTCGCGCTGCCGTTCCCCAGGGTCGCCGGCGTGGGGGTCGCGCTCCTCGAGATCGCCGTCGGGCTCCTCGTCACCGCCGGGCTCTTCACGCGCGGGGCGGCGGGAGCCGGCCTGGCGCTCAACGGTTTGCTCTTTCTCACCGCGAGCTGGAAGACCTCGCCGTACTTCCTCGGCTCGGACATCGTCTTCGTCTTCGCGTGGCTGCCCTTCGTGCTCGCGGGCGCGGCGGGGCAACCCGCGCTCGATCACCGGCTGCACGAGCTCGTGCGGCGCCGACGCGGGCGAACGAAGCGGGCCGCGCGCGATCCTCGCCGTCCCGGCGCCCGGGTCCCGGCCGGCGCGGCGCTGAGCCGGCGGACGGTGATCGGGCAGGCGCTCGCCGCCGCCGGGGTAGCGACCGGCGTCCTCGGCGGACTCGCGGCGGCCGCGAAGGGCCGCTACCGCGGCGGGAGCGGCCTCGGTTCACTCGCGTCCGGTGCCGCTCCCGCCGCGCCGCGCGGGGCGCCCGACCACGCGCCGCTCGAGGTCCGTCATCACCCGGCGACCCGCGGCGCCCCGGCTGCGCCCCGTGGAGCCGTGCGCCTCGGCCCCTCCCGGAGCCTCGCGCCCGGTCAGGCCGCCACCTACCGCGACCCGCGGGACGGGCAGGCCGACATCGTCGTGCGCGACCGCAGCGGCAACCTGAGCGCGCTGAGCGCGGTGTGCCCGCACGCGGGCTGCGCGGTCACCTACCAGGGCGGCGCGCTGTACTGCCCGTGCCACGGGTCGGTCTTCAACGCGCGCACCGGAGCGGTGGAGCAGGGGCCCGCGGTGCAGCCCCTGGCCGCCAAGCGGGTGCTCGAACGCGGCGGGACGATCTACGCCATGCCGAGCTGAGCTGATCCGCCCCGGCGTCGCCTTCACCCCGGCGACGCGTCGGGACCGGCGGCTACCGTGGAGCGGCCGTGACCCTTCGCCGTCTCACCCTTGCCAGCCTGATCGCCGTGCTCGTGTGCGCCTTTGCCGCGACGGGGTTCGCCGTGGGCCGCTTCACCCGCCCCGCAGCCTCACCACGGGCTGCCACCGGTCCGGCGCCCGCAGGCCGGACCGACGACTTCGCGGCCGGTCGTCGTCGCGGGATGGCCGACGGGATGGCCGAGGGGAACCGCGCGGGCACCGCCGCCGGTGAGCGCGCCGGACGCGCGAAGGCCCTCGCGGCGGCCCGCGCCCGCGCGCCCAGTCCGCCCGCGCGTCTTCCCGCTGCTGGAACCCCGTCGGGCCGTTCGTCTCCCTCGCAGTCCCCCTCGCCGTTCCCCTCGCCGCCCGCGGCTTCGACCCCCCGAGCGACCTCGCCGCGCCCCTCGCCTTCCGTCGACACGCCGCAGGGGCGCAAGCTGTTGCACTCGAACCCCGACTGCCAGAACGCCCCGCCACCGCCGCCCAGCTATCACGGGCCCGTGCAGTGCTGAGGATCGGGGTCACGGCGCTGCTCGTGCTCGTTGTCGCGGCGGCGGGCTACGCCATCGGACACGGGGGCGCGAGCAGATCGGCGCCGGCAGAGGTCAAGGCGACGCACGCCGGCGCCCCCCGCGGAGCGCGCGCGGGCTACTCCGCTGGCTACGCCGAGGGAAGGCGCATCGGCGCTCACCGCGCGTATTCCAGGGCATTTTCGGATGCCTACCGCCAGGCGCGCGGTCAGACGCCTTGACCCCCGCCGCCGCACAGGGGTAGACGCGCGTAGCGCAGAGGCGCTACAGTCCGCCCCGCCAAGCCGCCTAATCCCTTCACCGTCCGCGGTGAGGGAGCGGGGGAACCATGCGGCCCTTGTGCCGCTGGGGCGAATCATCGCCGTCCGGTGATGTAGCGCGGTCTTTCCCGCGCGAGCCCGTCAGCTAACCCCGCAGGCGTCGACCCCCGAAACAGGAGCCTGGCCTTGCGCCCATCACCTGCCGCCGTTGACTGGTCCGTGTCCGAGCGCGACCTCGCCTCGAACCCCCTCTGGGAGGCGTCGCTCGCCCGCTCGCTTCATCGCCGCGAGCTCGCCGCCATCACCCGCCGCAACGCTCCGCGGCGCAAGGGTGCCTCCCTTGCGCTCAGCGCGGCCGTCGTCGCCGGCCCCGTCCTGCCGGGACTCGCCGCCGCCGAGGCCGACGCCAACTCCGGCGCCCGCTCGGCCGGCGCCGGGCAGGGCCTGCCGCAGGCCGCGCCCCAGACCATGCCCGTGCTGGCGGCCTTTGGCTCGAACGGATGGGCGGTCGCCGCGGTTCAGCGCGCGGTGCGCATTCCCGACGACGGGATCTTCGGGCCCCAGACCCGCGCCGCCGTGCGTGCGTTCCAGTCCCGCGAGGGGCTCCCGGCCACGGGCCAGGTGGATCTGAAGACCTGGGTGACGCTCTTTCACTCCAAGGTGCAGATCGGCGGGCCGGCGGCCGCTGCTGGCGGGGCCACCCCCCGCTCGTCCAGCGCGTCGAGCACACCGACGCGCACGGTCAACGCCGAGGTGACCCGCCGTCTCCCGGAGGCGAGCACTCCGGCGCCGCGCGTCGCCGCGCGCGCCGAGCACCCGCAGACCCGGCCCGCGCCGAAGGCCAAGCCGGACGCTCACGCGGCACACCACGCACAGCGGCCCGCGCGCAGCCACGCGCCGGCCTCGCCCCCCGCGCGCAGCGACGCGCCGGCCTCGCACCCCGCGCCGCCCACCCGGCACGCGGAGGCGGCGCCCAAGGCGCCGGCCCAGAGCGGCTCGCCGGTGAGCTTCGGCGGTCCCATGGGATCGGGCGGCGACCTGATCGCGACGATGATCGCCGCCGCGAGCGCGATCGACAGCCACCACTACGCCTACTCGTGGGGCGGAGGACACAACGGCTCGTTCAGCGGTCCGTACGACTGCTCGGGCGCCGTGTCCGCCGTGCTTCACTCCGCCGGACTGCTCAACGCGCCGCTCGTCTCGGGCGGCTTCATGAACTGGGGCTCCCCCGGGGCCGGCGCGGTGACGATCTACGCGAACCCCGGGCACGTCTACATGTCGATCAACGGCCGCTTCTTCGGCACGTCCTACGCCAACCCGGGCGGTGGAGCCGGCTGGTTCAACGGCGCTCCCCGTTCGGGCTTCGTCGTCGTGCACGTGCCGCTCGACCGGCTTCGCGGGCACGCCCGCGCGCGGGCGAGCTCGGTGCACGTCCAGAGCGCGTCGGTGAGGAGCTACCGCTCGCGCAGGACCTACCGGCGCTCCTACTACTACGCCCCCCATCGGACCTACGCCACTTCGTCGGCGAGCTCGGCCGGGACGGGCGCCTCATCGGGCGGCTCGAGTTACCCGAGCCGGACCTATTCGGCTCCGGCGCAGGAGCGCTCGACCCCGTCGTACTCCTCCTCGTCGAGGACGAGCGAGCGCTCGACGTCGTCGTCCTACAGGCCGCGCGCCACCTCGAGCGAGCGCTCGACCCCGGCGTACTCGGCGCCGAGCCAGCACTCGACCTCGACGCACTCCGCCCCGTCGTCCACCACTCGCACCCAGGCGAGCGCCCCGCAGGCCGCGGCGCCCGCCCCGCGCGAGCAGTCCTCCTCGGCGCCTTCGCCGTCTGCCTCCACGGGCGGACAGTCGACGGCCCCGACCGGGGGCCAGGGCACGACGGAGGCGAGCGGCTCCACGGGCACGACGCAGAGCTCGCCGGCTCCCGCGCCGTCGGGCTCGGGCTCGGGTTCGCAGGTGAGCGCGCCGGCCCCGACGCCTGCGCCGGCGACGCCGGCGGCGAGCACACCGGCCACCGCGCCGGCCCCGACGCCTGCGCCGGCGACGCCGAGCGCGGCGGCCTCGGGCGCGGGTGCGGCCTCCGCCGCGCAGTCGACGGGCACTACGGTCACGGGTACCCCCGCGACCCCCACGGCGGCTTCGACCGCCGCGCAGACCCCGTCGAGCGGCACCGCGGCGGTGCCCGCTCCGAGCTCCTCCGCGGGCTCGACGGGCACCGGTTCGACGACGGGCACGAGCGGACAGGGCTGATTCGCCTCGGTTGCCGAGCGCTTCGACCGTCCGGGTGACGGTCGGCGCTCGGCGCCGGGAGCGCACGCGTCGCGCCGGCTTGCTCGGCCGGTCGAGCGGGTAGCCGCTCGTTCGTGCGCTCCGCCCTCGACCGCGCGCGGCGCGTTCCCGTTGCCGCCGTGTTCAGCGTGATCGGCATCCTCCTCCTCGTCGGAGGTCTCGCGCTGGCCTTGAGCGGCGGCCGTCGCGCCCCGAGTGACGGCGGTGAGGGACGCCTCGGTTTGCAACATTCGGTGTGCCGCTTCGCCTCGGCGAAGGCGTCGGGTACCCGCATGGTGGCCGTCGTCGAAGCGGCCCGAGTGACCCTTCCGACCCAAGCGACGGCACGGGTCGTGGTGCGCTCCCGCTCAGGCGCCCGACGCGTCTTCTCCGTCACCCGCCGGGGAACGGTCAGCGGCCAGGCGCAGGTGGCGCCGCACGCACGCGTGCGCGAGACGGTCACCGCGCGCGGTCGCGCATGCGTGGCGCCCGGGCCGCGCCGCCTCGCAGGCGCGCTCCCGAGCCGCCGCGCAGGCGCGCCGGCAGGCGAGGAGCAGGCTGCCCGTAGTCCTCTCGCAGGCGGCGACGAATGTCGCGCGCCGGCTGCGACCGACCGCCGCGACGGCGGCTCGGTCACGGGCCCGCGCGGCGCTGCTCGCGCGGGCACGTGCGCAGGAGCGCCGGCTGCTCGCGCTTGCCACCGCGCAGGCAGAGCGACAGGCGCGGCGCAGCCTCGCGGCGCGCTGAGCGTTTCGCCGCACCCGGCGTTCAGCACGGTCGATGCGATCATCTCTGCTTCGGGCGGTTAGCTCAGCTGGTCAGAGCGCCTGCCTTACAAGCAGGAGGTCCCCGGTTCGAGCCCGGGACCGCCCACTCGGTAAAGGCCAGCTTAGGGACTGTTTGGCAGCGATCTGGAAAAAGGAATCCGGTCCGCGTGTTCCCTAGCCGTGTTCCCCGCGTCCCTGTGTTCGTCCCCTACTCCCACCGCTGCCACTCCTGCGGCGTCGCGGTGCTGATTGCCTCGACTGCGCCGACGGGGTCCGGCGGGAAAGCTGAGCTTCATTGCGCTTGAGCGATCCGTCTAGCTTTCGATGCGTGCTCCGGAGGGTCTGCTTACCGCCTGTTGGCTCGTCGCGCTGTCAGCTGTCGTGGTGGGGTTGACGGCGGCGACGAGCGGTGCGGGATCGAGGGGAGGGGGCGTCGGTCAGACGGAGAGAGACGCTGCTCGACGGGATCCGCTAACGCTCACCGACACGGCGCTCGTGCTACGCGTATCGTCCCTCGGACCGCCGCTGGCCAGGATGGATCCGTACGCGACGGCAAATCATCTGAATGTCAGTTGGCTCGGTTCGGCCGCTCGGCCTCGCCCTAAAGAACGCCTCGCCGCTTCCGCGTCTTGCTCCAGTTCCTTCTCAACCACCTTTCCTCCCCCAACGAACCCTCTATTTGAAATCTCTCCATCTCCTGAGCAGCGTGGGGGATCGAGAGGAGCCGATGACGCGCGCCGCACGGGCGGCTGGCCTGAGGCCCTCGGCTACTGCGCGCCCGCACCACCTCCGCCGCACGGTCCTCCTCTCGCTGGTCGTCGGGCTTCTGCTCTGCACGATCAACCAGCTCGGATTGATCCTCGCCGGTCGGGCGACCGCGGCGACCTGGCTGCGCTGCGGACTCGACTTCGTCGCGCCCTTCACCGTGTCGAACCTCGGGGGGCTGCTGGCGGGCCGCGCCGGCGCGCGACCGCGCTCCGGCGGCAGAGCCTGACGCCCTCCCCGCCGCCACGCGCGTCGAGCCGCGGTGACGGTACTGGCGGACTTTCCGCTCAGTGGCGAGCGCGGGCTTGCCCACCACCGCCCGCCTCTCCTCCTTGGGACGCAGCAGTAATCCTTGGGACGCAGCAGTAATCCGCACACGACGGCGCCCATCTAAGATCGAAGCCGACCAGTAGAAGGCGGTGGTGTAACCGTGCACGGCAGCCTCGGCACCCCCCCTCCGGGGCGGTTGGGGAGGACTGAACTCCTATCGGACATCGAACATCTGTCCAGGTTGACGCCGGTTGGCGCTCCTCACCGGCGCTCCCAGCGTTATAGGGGGACCGCGCGCCGCTTGACGGCGAGCGAGTGCTTCCTCGAGTCCAGTGACTCCCTCTCATCCCACCACGTCGCGCCGATGTGCGCATCCGGCTGGCCGCCAATGCGTGCGAGCTGCCGTGATCGTCTTCGCGGCGCTCGCCGCGGGAGCGCTTCCGGGCCGTGCGGTCGCCGCGCCGATGCCGCCACCTCCAAGCGTCGTCGGCGGCGCGCCGTCGGCGACACTCCCGCCGCCGCCGGCCCCCGCGCCTGAGGAGCCTTCGGCACCCGTCGCGTCGCCTGCGCCATCCCCGGCGGTGCCGCACACCGGCGCTCTCCCGCTCGCCTCCCCCAAGATCCCCAGGCTCCGGCGGCCCTCCCCTCCCGGTCCGCTGTGCGCTCTGCCCTCGCGGCCGCCCAACCTGCTGCGACTTACGTTGCTCTCAGCGCCGGTGCCTTCGCCTCTGGCGGTTCTCGTACCGCCGCTCTGGGACCCCGACGCGCGATCCACCGCGACCGTCGCGGAGACTCCACGCCCGGCCGGGTCACCGCCGCTCGCCGCGCGGCCGTCGGAGTCGCTCAGAGCTATTCGGGCGTATCACGCCTCCACCGGGGCGCGTCACCTCGAGGCCGAGCGAGTCGCCGCCAGCGCGTCGAGGCGCGCCGGCGCAGCAGCAGCGGCGCTCGCGGAACGCTTCGCCGGATCGATGGCGCCGAGGCCCGCGCCCCGGGTCCTTTCGCCCGCGCGCTCCCGCGACGCGGGTTCCGAGCTCGCAAGTCTCCTCGCGGTGGCCGATCGATTCATGATGAGCGTGCCCACACCGCTCTTCGCGCTCATCCTCACTCTGCTGGTCGGGATGATGCTCATGTTCCGCCGTGAGCGGCGGCGGGCACGCATCGCGGAGCACGCCGCGCTGTCAGATCCGCTCACCGGGTTGCCGAACCGCCTCGCCCTCGAGCATCGCCTCGCGATCGAGTGGGAACGCGCCCGCCGTTACGGTCGGCCGCTCGGCGTCATCTCCCTCGACCTCGACGAGCTCAAGCTCGTCAACGACCGCCACGGCCACGCCGCCGGTGACCGGCTCCTGTGCCAAGCTGCTGACCTCCTCTCGCGAAGGGTGCGCCGCAGCGACTGCGCCGCCCGCCTCGGCGGCGACGAGTTCGTCGTCGTGATCACAGAAACCCGCAGCCAGGAGATCGCCGCGCTCGCCGACGCCATCAGGCACTCGCTTAAGGCAGGCGGTGTCTGCGCCAGCGTCGGACACGCACAGCTCGCAGCCGGCGACAGCGACCCCGCCGAGATCCTCCGCCGAGCCGACGCCGACATGTACCAGCAAAAACACGCCGAAGGCGACCACCGGCACCTGAGACTCGCCGAGCCCCCATCAGAAGCCGCAGAGGCCGCGACGATCTAGCCCGCCTCGACAAAAAGGCGTCGTCGCATGAGGCCGAGGCTAGTCCGCCCGGCGCGAGCCGCCCGAGGACGAGTGCCGGTGCGGGAGCGGCCTGTTTTGGGGCCGTCGCTCTCGTCGATCACCGCCTGGCTGCCCTCGGCACGGGCCCAGTGACCGTCGGCGAACATGATCTTCTGCACCGACTCATCGAGCCGCGCGTGCACGAGCACCGGGCGCCGTTGCTCCTGGAGCGCCTGCTGCGACTCGGTGGCCGGGGCGCTGTTGCTCCTTCACTGGGTCTGTACCCGGTGAGCGGGCGCCCAAGCATCTGCCAATCACCGTTCGGGTCCGTACCTGCCCGCGGGCGCAGCGACGTAACAGGCGCTTCGGCCTACGCGTCTGGGGTCTTGTGTTGCTCAGCGGCGATCTGGGCTGGGGTGGCGGCGAGGAAGCCGACCACGATGAAGGCGAGCAGGGCGAGGACCCCGAGGGCGTGCGCCCAGCCGGCATCGGCCACGGTGAGCATTCCGACCCCGATGAGCAGCAGTGCGGCGGCGAGGCGAGCGTAAATTCCTGGGCTGGCCGCCGAGAGGATCGGGGGCTGGACGTTAGCGGGGGAGGCGGCCGAGTTGTCTGCGTGGCCGAGTCTGCCCCCGAGGGTGAGCCGGAACAGCAGCGCGAGGGAGGGAAAGAGCAGCAGTCCCCCAGCGACGATGGCCACAGTGATGGCGACGAGGGTGTCGTGGGAGGCGGCGGCTTGGTGGATGGTGAGCCCGGGAAGCAGGTCTGGTTGCTGTGCGATCGCCCAGCCGGCGATGATCGCGGCAACGGCCAGCGCGGCGGTGTAGCGGGCCGGCTCGAAGCGCCGGCGAGCCACGAGAACGAGCGTGGTGAGACCGCCCACGATCGACACGGCAAGCGCTGCCGTGGCCGGACCGGCGAGCAGGCGGTCAGCGAGCGGGCGAGCGTCCGTGCGCAGGATCACGAGGCCGGCGAGCGCGAGCGCTCCCGCGAGCAGTCCGGCACCGAGTGCCCGCGCGCGGAACCGCTGTGCGAGTTCGGCGTCTTTGTGACGGGCGGCGTCGGCGGCGAGATAGACGGCGGCGAGGTAGGCACAGGTGGCGACGGCGAGAGTCCCGATGAGGATGGAGGTGGGATTCAGCCAGCTGGTGATGAGGTTGCCGGTCGCGTTGCCGACCGGGACTCGGCGTGAGGCGATCCCGCCGATGGCGGCGCCGAGCGCGAAGGGCGAGAGCAGCGAGGAGAGCGAGCTGGCGGCATCGACCGCCCGCAGCTCGCGGGGCGCGGAGGTACCCGCGCGCAACGCGTAGGCCGCGCCGCGGATGATGATCCCGACGAGCGCGATGAACAGCGGCACGGTGAGGGTGGTGGCGATCGAGGCGAACGCGGTGGGATACGCGGTCCAGGTGACGGTGAGCACGAAGATGAGCCAGACGTGGTTGGCTTCCCATACCGGCGCCATGGCGTGGTGAGCGAAGTCGCGCAGACGCGTTCCCGTGGGGCCTGATCCGGAGCCCAGCTGCCAGACGCCGGCACCGAAATCCGCGCCGGCAAGCACGACGTAGAGCGCGAGTCCGATCAGGGCGAAGATCAGCGGGAGCGTGTAGAGGTGCATCGGATCAGGCGGCGGCCGGGCCGCTCGTGGGCTGCGGGTGGCCGGGAAGGTCGAGGGGGGCGCGCGCCAGACGCCCCAGGATCCACACCACGCCCGCGCCAACGGCCAGGTAGATGACGACGAGCGTGCCGTATCCGATCGGGATGCCGCTCGCCCCGGTGACGGCCTGGGCGGTGCGCATTACGTGGTAGACGACCCATGGTTGGCGGCCGACCTCGGTGGTGACCCAGCCGGCAATCAGCGCCACCACCGACAGCGGTCCGGCGGCGGCAACCGCCATGTAGAACCACCGCGAATGGGGCAGGCGTTTGTGTCGCATGCGGACCCACAGGAATGCGACTGCCAGCAGTGCCAGCAGGGTGCCGATGCCGACCATCGTCTGAAACGCCCCCCGGACGACGTTTACCGGAGGACGTTGCCCCGGTGGGACGGCATCCAGGCCGGTCACGCGGGCGTTGGGATCATGAAAGGCGAGCAGCGAGAGCGCCTTGGGGATCGGGATGCCGTACTTGATCTGTCCCTGGGTGTACCAGCCGAGCACGTGAACCGGCGCACCGCGCTTGGTGTGCGCCAGTCCCTCCAGCGCGGCAAGCTTGATCGGCTGATACCGGGCGACCTCGCGCCCGTTCCAGTCACCGACGAGGATCTGGACGGGTGAGACCAGCGCGGCGATGGTCAGCGGGATCGCCAGGGCGGTGCGTTCATAGCGTCCCCACCGCCCCCGCAGCCGGCCGAGGGCGTAGGCGCCGGCGAGCACGAACCCGGTGACCATGTAGCCGGCCAGGTACATGTGCAGCAGCTCGTGCCAGAAGTACGGGTTGCCGAACAGCGCCGCGACAGGGTGAGCATCGACGACGTGGCCGTTTCGGAGGTGAAAGCCGCTGGGATGGTTCATCCAGCCGTTCACCGCGATAACCATGAACGAGCCGGTGAAGCCGGTAATCGCGATCGGGATACCGCTGAGCAGGTGCGCCCGCGGGGAGAGGCGGTTCCACCCGTAGACATAGATCCCGAGGAAGATCGCCTCCATGAAGAACGAGAAGCCCTCGATCGCGAAGCCAAGCCCGAACACCCCACCGAAGGTGGCGGTGAAGTTCGGCCACAGCATCCCCATCTCGAACGACAGCACGGTGCCGGTGATCACCCCGATGGCGAACAGCGCGACCATGATCCGCGTCCACCGTCGCGCGAGGGTGAGGTACAGGCGATCTCCGGTCCGCAGGTGCAGCCACTCGACAAAGAGGATCAGCGCCGGGAACGCTATCCCGAAGCACACCAGCGGGATGTGCACCGCGAAGGACAGCGCTTGCATCTGGCGCGCCTGCAGCAGATACGCCTGATGGACTGGCGCCAGGCCCGAAACGGCGGCGAACGGGAAGATCACGATGCGCGGCTCAGTTGATCTCGGCGAGGGCCACCAGCGTCATCTGGAGCGGCGAGCGAGCGTTGGAGCTCACGGCGGCGGTGTTGCAGCTCGCTGGGCGAGCGCGCGAGGCGGGCTGAGATGGCCAGCAGCCGTGCCGCTTTGGGTGGCTCAGGGGTGAGCAGCTCGCGGCGCACCAGTCGATCCTCGGCGGGGGAGAAATCGGAACCGCCCGTGGGCGCATTGTGTGGGGAGCGGCTGCCCGTCCGAAGGCCGAGGCTGCGCTGGCGCTGGCGGATGGAATGGTCGGAGCGATTCAGGAGCGTTGACAGCAGACTCGGGTGAGCACCGGGATGCGCTCGGAGGATCTCGTCTTCACGATGATTCCAGCGACGGCCGTTTCGTGTGTGCCGGCGCCTAGCGGTGATCGGCAGGTCGAGCTTGCGCGCGCGTTGGCGGATGGCGTCGGGGGTTCGGGTTAGTGCGACCGCGATCTGTTCGAGTGGCGTTCGCTGGGCGAGCAGGATCTTCAGACGCCGGTCGTCCTGCGGGCTCCACGTCCTCGCGTAGCTGGTCAGGCCGAGCTTTCGGGCGCGCGCGGCAATCGCCTCGGGGCTGCGGTGGGGGAGCTTCAGGCGGTTGATCTGATGGCAGCTGAGGCCGGCGCTGTATCCGTCACGCAGGGCGTGGTCTTCGGCTGCGCTCCAGCGCCGGCGCGGCGCGGGAGCGTGCAGTCCCAGCGCCCGGGCGCGTAGCCGCAGCGTGTCGGGTGTCCGTCCCAGCCGCAGCGCTAGGCCGTCGAGATCAAGGGTCTCCGACCAAGCGGTCCTGATCGCCTCGTCCTCCCACGGCTGGTAGCGGCGGGCGGAGGTTCGCCCGCCGAGCAGTTGCGCCCGGCGGCCGCGGATCTGTTCCACCGAGCGGCCTTGCTGGCGGGCGATGCCGGCGGCGGAGGCCCCGGCCCGCGCGGCGAGAACGATGAGCCGGTCCTGCTGCCCCGACCACGTCACCGGCGCTCGGCGCGGGGCGATGCCCAGCAGCATACGTCGCGCGGTGAGCGCTTCCTCCGAGCGGTTCAGGCGCTCGGCGATCACGCGCAGCGGCAGTCCGTGGTCGTACAGACGAGCAAGCTCGGCGTCCTCGGACGCTCGCCATCGCGCAGCCATTGATCTGCCGGCGTCGAGGCGTCAGGCCGCGAGCGGCTTGCCAGCCGAGGGCTCGACCATGTCAAAGGAGGGCGGCGGGAATCCTGCGTCGGTGAGGAGATCCGCCCACGTGGCCGGAGCCGGAGGGCCGTTGAAGATGATCCGCAGGGTGTCGCTGCGCTCGGTGAAGAGCACATCGCGGATGTTCCAGTCCAGGAACAGCGCCCAGCAAATCGAGCCGCGCTGGGCTCGGGCGTCGAAGCCTGAGAAGTGGAGGGAGCAGGTGTTCACGATCTAGCCTCCTTCGAGCAAAGCAAGTACGAAGCGAGGCGATCGTGACCTCAGGCGTGATCAACCGTGGATCACGCCACGGCGAATGCTACCGATCCTCGTTCTAGGCTGTGACGATGGACCGGCCAGCAGCGTCACAGCGTCACGCGGCCGGTGAGCTGGAGGTTCGACCCGCAGGGCTGCGGGCGGGCGTATGGCTGGGATGGTTCTCGATCATCGCCGTGCTGGCAGCCCTCGCGCTTGGGCTTCCCGCGCGTCACCGGTGGCTGCTGGTTGCCCTGATCGGCACCGCCGCAGCGGCCAACTGGTTGATGCTGCTCGTCCCCGGGCGGTGGTGGGCCGCCCCGCGGAAGGGGGAGGCGATCCTGACCGTGTGGTCTGCGGGGCTGCTCGCGCTCACGGCCGTCGTGGTGATCGTGGCCGGCGCCCGTTCGGATCTCGACCTGCTGCTGTTCCTGATCGTTCCGTTCCTGGCCACCATCCACTCCGGGATCCGTCGCATCGCGTGGCTGGTCCTAGCGGTGGCCGAGCTGATTATAATCAGCTCGGTAGCGACCAGTTCTCTCGGCAGTGCGCAGATCACGCTACGCGTCGTGCTGCTGGCCGGAGCGGCGATGCTCGCGGTGGCGCTCGCCGATCTCACCCGCCGTGGTGCGACGGCACGCGCGGAGCTGCACGAGCGCGCTGAGTTGGAGCGCCTGCTGCTCGCCGAGGCCCACCACCGCGTCAAGAACAGCCTGCAGACCGTGGCAGACCTTCTGCTGCTCGGCCGTCCGCCCGGCGACGACGGCCGGCGCTTTGACGAGACCGCCGAGCGGATCCGTGCGATCGCGCTCGTCCACCGGCTGCTCGCCGAGCAACGGGGAGCAGATGTCTCGGCCGCCTCGCTGCTCGAGCTGGTCGCGCATGGCGTTGCTCCGCAGGCGCGCGTGGACGCGGTGGATCACCCTCTGGACGCGACCTGCGCGCAACAATTCGGGATCGTAGCCCACGAGCTGATCGCCAACGCCGTCCAGCACGGCCGCCCCCCAATTGACGTTGAGCTGCACCTGCACCGCGGCCTGCGGCTGGCCGTCACAGACCACGGCGACGGACCGAACGGCACACCCAGCGGGCTGGGGCTGCAACTGGTGCAGCGGATCGTCGATCAGGGCCTGCGAGGCTCGTTCACGCTGCACCGCACGGCCGAGGGGAGCACCGAGGCGCAGGTGGGCTTTGATCCGGCGGGCGGATGCGGATCCTGATTGCCGAGGACGACCCCGTCATCGGGCTCGCGCTCGGCCAGCGCGTCGCCGCGCTCGGTCACGAGCCGATCGGCCCCGCCGGCGACGGAGCGCAGGCGATCGCCCTGGCGCAGGCTCAGCCGCCAGACCTGTACCTGTTTGACATCGACATGCCGGTCATGGACGGGCTTACGGCTGCCGCGGAGCTCGCCGCGCAGGGACTTCGCCGCCCGGTGGTCGTAATCACCGGCGTCGAGGACCCGAAGCTGATCGAACGCTCGATCGCCACCGGGGTCAGCGCCTACCTCGCCAAGCCCGTCAACGGCCGCGAGCTGGCCGCCGCGATCAAGCTCGCCGCCGCACGCCACAGCGAGTACCTCAGCCTCGAGGCAGAGGTCAGCCAGGCCCGGCAGGCGCTCGATGACCGCAAGCTCGTCGAACGCGCCAAGGCTGTCCTGATCGAAGGGATGGGGATCTCCGAGCCTGAGGCGTTCCGGCGCATCCAGCGCGCCGCCCGCCGGCGCAACCTCAAGCTGGCGCAGATGGCGCGCCAGATCCTCCAGGACGCAGATCTGATGCGATCAGACCCGCAAAGCGACGATCAGACATCGAAGCGCTCCGGTTTCTCAGACTGAAGGCACGGAGCATGGCGACGTGGTAGCGGACTTGGTGCAGGGGTGCCACCACTTGTGCTGGATCGTGCCGTCGTAGAGCTGAAAGCCGCCGAGTCCGATGACCGGAGCCCGTTCATCGGTCCGCCTGCTGTGAGAGCTGGTGGGTGATTGGTGAGTGCAGGGTAAGGATGCTGCCAGCGCCGAACGGAGCGAGGCCGTCGGCCGAGCGCAGTTCGGCGCTGGCGGGCGCGACCGCCAGGTTGACCTCCCGGCAGCCGCGGGCGAACGCGGTCGGGGTCATCATCCCCAGCGAGCTGTGCGGACGGTTCTGGTTGTAGTCGACTCGCCAGTCCTCGATCAGCACTCGTGCCTCTTGCAGGCAGGAGAACAGCTCGACCGACAGCAGCTCGTCGCGCACACGGCCACCGAAGCTCTCGACATAAGGGTTCTGCCACGGCGAGCCCGGCTCGATGTGCGCGCTGCCCGCCCGGCTGAACCGGCACCAGTCCCTGAGCGCGTTGGCGGTCATCTCCGGGCCGTTGTCGCACCGGATGAACCCGGGCGCCGTCCCGCGCTCGACGACAAGGCGGTCGAGCACCTCGACGGTCTTGTCGGCGTCGATGCGGCGGTGGCACTCGATCGTCAACGCTTCACGCGTGAACTCGTCCACCACGTGCAGCAGCTTGAGGTTGTGCCCGTCGGCGGTCTGATCCCATTGAAAGTCGATCGCCCACACATGATCGGACCGCTCAGCCCGCAGCCGCTCGGCCGGGACGGTCGACTCGCCCAGCCGCTGGCGTTTGCGGCGCTTGGGCGCCCCTGTGAGGCCCTCCTCGCGCCACACCCGCCGGGTGCGCTTGATGTTCAGCGTCCACCCGTCCTGCAACAGCAGCGCGTGCGCGCGCCGGTACCCCCACCGCGGGCGCTCCCGCGAGATCCTTCGCAGCTGCGCCTGCAGCGCCGCGTCATCGTGGGCGACCGTGGGCTCGTGGCGTTGGGTGGAGCGATGCTGCCCCGCCAGCCGGCACGCCCGACGCTCCGACATCCCCAGCCGCTGTTGCAGAGCAACGACCGCGCGACGTCGACGCGCCGGGCTCAGAAGTTTCCCGCCGACAGCTCCTTGAGCCCCTGAATGTCCAGCGCCTGATCGGCCACGATCCGCTTGAGCTTCGCGTTCTCGGCCTCGAGCTCCTTCAGGCGCTTCACATCGTCGGCCTTCATTCCGCCGTACTGCGCCCGCCACCGGTGATACGTCGCCTCCGAAACCTCGAGGAACTTCAGGACCTCGGGCAGCTCCTGCCCCTCGCCAATCACCTGCGCGGCGAGCGCCCGGACTACGCCTACCTCAAAGACGTCTTTCGCCACCTCCGCGCCGAGCTCGGCATCGAGGTCCAGCGAAAACCCAAGACGCTGCCATTCGTGCCCAGCGAGGCCGAGATCCGCCGCTACTACGAAACGGTGTGGATCGCCAGGCGCGGCGGCGACATCGTCCTCATCAAGACCCTGCTCTACACCGGCGTTCGCGTCGCCGAACTCGTTCGCATCCGCCTCGACGACGTCGACCTCGACACCTGCCGCATCCGCATCACCCAAGGCAAAGGCGCCAAAGACCGCACCGTCCCGTTCCCCGGCACCTTCAAAGAGACCCTCGCTCTCCACATCGACGCCCAACAAGCAAGAGGCGCGGCGTTCCTCTTCGAATCCAGCTGGAAGAAGCCCTACTCCACCCGCGGCGTCCGGGCCCTACTCGCCCGCTACGCCGCCAAAGCCGGACTCGAGCACAACATGCCACCACACCGCCTGCGCCACTTCCTCTTCACCTGGCTCAAAACCCAAGGCGTCGACGACGCACTGATCCAGCCCTACTCCGGACACCAGACACGCACATCGCTCGAGATCTACTCCAGGCTCGCCATCACCGACGCCCAACGCGAATACGACGCCGTCATCGACCGCTTCCCAGTCTGAACGCTACTTTGCGGGCTGGGGCACCGACCCAAGCAGCGGGCCGAGAAGGGCGCCCACCTGCTCGCGGACGCGTTCCTCGCCGCCCGCGAGCGCGACCCGCGCCTGCATCTGTGCCTGGCCGGCGGAGGCCCGGAGGAGGACGCGCTGCGCGAGCGCCTCGGCGCGCACGCGACGTTCCTCGGTTGGCTGGAGGGCGACGAGCTCGCGACCGCGTACGCCAGCGCGGACGTGTTCCTGTTCGCCAGCCGGACCGACACCTTCGGTCAGGTGATCCTGGAGGACGGCCCTGGAGGCCCAGGCCAGCGGGCTGCCGGTCGTCGCGGTCGCCGAGGGTGGCCCGTGCTCGCTCATCGCCGGCGGCGTCACGGGGCTGCTGAGCGAGGCCGCCCGCCGCGCTGGCCACCGCGCTGTTCGACCTGGCCGCCTCCGCGCAAGCGCGAGCGCCTGTCTCGCGCCGGGTTGGCCGCGGTCGCCGAGCGCACATGGGAGCGTGCGCTGGGCCGTCTGGCCGACGGCTACCACCGCGCGCTGGGCGCCGGGGTCACCGAGACGGCGCGGCGCGCCGCCTGAGTCCGGTGGCGCTCCTGAGGATCTGTCGAGGCTGTGAACGCGCACCTGGGAGGCCGGGCGAGGTGATCGCTGGTAGGTTCGCGTCCCCGAGCAGGAGGACGCCGTGCCCTCGATGATCACAGGAGCCCTGGCCGGTCTGATCGGCACGGCAGCCATGACGGCGGCCCAGACGGCGGAGATGCGCGTGACGGGTCGCGCGCCGTCGACGGTCCCCGGCCGGGTCGCGTCGAAGCTGCTCCGGCTCAAGCCGCAGGACGATGCGGCGCTCGCGCGCATCTCGATCCGCATGCACTGGGCGCACGGGATGGCCCAGGGCACGGTGCGCGCGCTGATCGGTCGGCTTGGGCTTCAGGGCCCAACGGCGGCCGGCGCGCACTTCGCGCTCATGTGGAGCAGCGACGCGATGCTCTACAAGGCGCTCGGGATCGCCCCGTGGCCGTGGGAGTGGAGCGCCGGCGAGCTGGCCCCCGACGTGCTGCACAAGGCCCTGTACGCGGTCGCCACCGGCACCGCGTACGACCGTCTGAGCTGACGAGGGGCGCGTCGAGCGCCGGATGGCGACCCGGCACGCTGCGACGTGCGATCCGCGACGAGGGGTGCCGTTAAGGAAGGCGGCACCAACCGACAGGTAGCGTCAGTCTGGCGGCGTGGACGGGCGCTCGTTCAGGCGGTCTCGCGATCGAGGTCGGATGTATCGCCGGTGCTGAGGGCCAGGCGCTTGGTCATGTTGAGCGTGATCTCGCCGTAGGGCCGGACGTGCGCCCAGAACAGCGCCGTGAGAGGACGTCCTGCCATTCGGGTTCGGCGAGGATGTCTTGGACCATGAGGGTGTTGATGTAGACGAGGGCCGCTTGGAGGATGTGTAGGGCGAGCATTCCGAGCTGCTGCTGGTCGCGGCGGTTGGTCGCGAACTCGCCGCTCTTGCCGAAGAAGATGACGGTGTTGACGCGGTTCCAGGACTCGATCAGGTTCAGGCCTTCGTTGATCTCGCGTTGCAGGTCGCGATCACGGAGGTAGCGCGCGATGAAGATCGTCTTCTGCGCGCGCCCGAGCTCAAGCATGGCTTGGTAGACGGGGTGTGAGGCGTTGCGGGTGAAGCGGCGCAGGATCGCTTCGGTCGACGCGGTCCCGACGCGGATCGCGGTCGCGTACTTGATCAGCTGGTCGTAGTTCTGTTCGATGAGCTCCCAGCGGATCGGGCGCGTCATCGCCGCCTTCAGGGCCGGGTACGCGTCGGGTTCGCCGCGGTCGGGTCCGTAGAGCTTGGCCTTGTTGATCTGCTTGATCCGCGGGAGCAGGTCGAAGTCCAGCAGGCGTGTAATCGCGAACCCGATCTCTGATTGGCCGTGCGAGTCGACGTAGTTGCCTTCCAGCGCCACATCGAGGTTCCGTGGCGCATGGCGCCCTCGACCATCGCCGCGACCTCGCTGGCGGCGCAGCTGATCAGCTGGGAATGCACGACCATCGACTTCTTCTCGACGTGCCAGTAGATCAGCACGCCACGGCCGCCGTAGCGGGAATGCCACTCGGTGAACAGGTTCTGGTCGTACGCGCGAAAGTGCGTGGAGTCCGACGCGACGGTCGTCGTGCTCTGCCCCCAGATCCCGGGGTCGCGCGCGGCAAACGTGGCGTCGGCGAGCTGGACGGCCGCGGCGCGGGCGCCGTCGATCGTGAAGTACCGCCGCGCGGTGTAGCGCAGGTCGCCTTCACTGTGGCCGTGGTTGCCGGCCGCGACGGCGCTGATGCCGGTGTTCGTGCCGTAGGCATAGGCGACCAAGAGCAGGCGTTCCCACAACACGGAGCGTTGCAGCGCTTCGCGCGAGCCGACGGCGGTGAGCTCGCCGAGCATCCCAGTCCGCAGGGCGGCTTCGGTGACCATGTCGATCAGCGGCACCTGTCCCCAGCGCTCCCGGACGGCCTTCTTCAGGCGCCGCAGGTTGCGCGGCTCGAGCTGAGCGTCGAGCGCGGTGAGCTGGATTGCGCCGCTCTTACGGCTGGTGATCTGCAGCCAGTCCAGGCCTGGCAGCGCGTCATTCAGCGCGGTGAGCTCGGTGCGCATCTCCTCACGCAGCCCGGCCGTGAACGCGGTCGGGTCCAGGGGCTTGCGCAGCTTGTCGTAGTGCTCGGCGCGGTGGATCTCGAAGTCGGCCGGGAGGTCCTCGTCGGGGTTTCGCCACTCGTGCGCGCCGACGACCCAGATCTCCTTGCAGCGCAGCCGCTCCCTGAGCGCCTGAAAGACGCACGCCTCATAGACGCCGCGCACCACGCGCGTGCGGCCGCGGGAGTCGGTCTTGGTGAGCAGCTCGGTCCAGTCGGCGTTGACGGCGCCGTCCAGGACGACGTGCTCACCGACGGGGTAGTACGTGCCGCCGTGGTCGCCGTACCGCACGATCAGCGCCAGCGCGTCGATGACGGGCTGATGGGCGGTGTTGTTGGATCTGAACTGCAGCACGCCGAGCAGGCGGATCAGGCCGCGGCGGTAGTGGTTGGTGTAGGACGCCTTGAAGACCTTGCGCTTTTGACGCTGGTACTCCGTGCCGGTCGCGCGGTACTCGTTCACCAAGTCGGTCAGGGTCGCCTCGCCGCCGACGACGGGGTAGATCACCTCACGCACGCTGTCGTCGGGCGTCTTGAGGGACGCTTCGGCGATCTTGCGGAGCATCGTGTCCTTGCCGCGGACGCGGCGGAAGTCCCTGACGAACTCCGCGACGACCTTCTGCTCGGCATGCGCGTTGATGCGGTGGATCGTCGAGATCAGCAACTGCGAGCGTGTCGGTGACCTCCCGCTCGCGCATCATCAGCAGTGCGCACAGCAGCGCGAGCTTCGTCGGCTGCGGATGCTCACGCAGATGGCTGGGCGACTCGACCGCCGCACGGGCGCGCCAGGCCGCAACGACGATCGGGGCGACGTCGGCGAAGAGGTCCGCCGGCAGCCCGATCGCGCGGATCGCTTCGAGCTTTGCGATCTCTACCAGCATCGTGTCCAGGCTCACGTTGCCCGGCGCCGCCTTGATCAGCGCCAGGACGTCCTCGCCGTCGTCGTCATCGTCGCTGACGGCGATCAGTGCATCGAGGCGCTCGATCACAGCCGCATCGACGCGTGCCGCGATCAGCCCCAGCAGCGCCTGCTCGGCGCGATGCAGCGCCGACCGCGTGATCTCGCCGACCCGGTCCGGGGTCGGCGGCTCGATCAGCTGCGCACGGCAGCGGTCAAGCAGCTGCTCTCGTACGCGATGCTCGTGACGCTCGATCGATGCGACGTGCTCGGCCAGCCACGACGTCAGCGCTTCGGCGTCCGTGACGCTGCACTCCCTGAAGCCGGTATAGGCGCGGATCTCGGTGCGGTGGCGCTGCGCCGTGCGGCTGGCGAAGTCATAGGACGCAAGCTCGCCGGCGGGGACGCGGACCTGGCGGGCGAGGTGCGCGACGGCGTCATCGGCAAGCTCATGCGATCCGGTCGGAAAGCGCCCGCGCCAGATCACATGCTTCAGCAGGACAGCGAATCCCAGGCGCGTCGCGCCGGACTTGTTGCGCAGCAGCTCCAGCTCGTCACCTATGAGGGTGAAATGATCGACGACGTCGTCAAGACCCAGGTTGCGCGCCACCTCAAACGTCGTCCGGGTCGACCGGCATCGTCGCGATCATGTCCATGATCTCTAGCGCGTTGCGGTGCAGGCGGTAGGAGGTCAGGCCGCTTCGGATATGCGCCGGCGGCGAACCCGAGTCCAGCGTGACGCGATCAAGCGCGTTGCGTGCGACGACGGCGCCGTCAATCGCGAACAGGCCCAGCAGGTCACGGCTCTCCTCGGCAGGCGCGCCCGTCTCGGATGACACGACGACGACGGCCCGCTCGGGCGCCAGGGCCCCGAACTCGGGCTGCAGCGCGGCGCGGACCATGCCGTAACGACTCAGCGTCTTACGCGAGTCGCCAGTCTCGCTGGACTCCGCCTCGAAAGACTGGATGGCCTCCATCAGATCCCCCGCGCCGATCAGCCGCTCGGGCAGCACCGCCTCCCAGCCGCGGGCGACCGCGCCGCACAACGCCCCGTGAAACCACGCACCCGCCAGCGCGCCGTGCATAGAAGGCCCCGGATACTGGTGCGGATCACTGACGGTCCAGAACAACCGGTCGGTCCGTCCCTCGGCCGCCTCGATCAGCCCGTCGAGCTCCAGGCCGAGGCGCTTGGCGACAGCCGCGTCGTCGCGCAGCTCGGCGACGAGCGCGCGCAACTCGCGATCGGCGCGGGCCAAGATCACGGTCGCAAGTCAACCAGCACACGATCCGCCGTTGAACAACGCCGCGGGCGCGCGGCGCTATGAGACCCGCAACGTCCGTCGGAATCCTTCGGTGTATCCGTGTGAGTGTCAAGGAGGTTTCAGCGATGCGACTCAAGAAGGTCGGCGCTCCTGATCGCAGCCGCCGGCCGACCGCAGCCCGCCGAGCGCAATTAGCCACCCCATGCCCGGGGAGTCAGTAGAGGTAGATGTCGACCGCGAGCGCGGCGGCGCCCGCGAGCGCTGCAAGCCGGGTGGCGGTCGCGGCGGTTGAGTGGCGTTCGGGTCCCAGGCCGAGCGCGAGGCTCGTCGCGGCGAGGGCGAAGACGCCAGAGCCGGTGTCCTGCCAGCTGATCGGGAACACGACGATCGGCGCGTCGACGAAGAACTGCTGGCCGCCGGTGGCGTGCAGGATCGCGTTCCACGCGATCGCGCCGCCCGCGCTTGCCAGGGCCGCGCACGCCGCGGTTGCGATGCTGCGGCGTGCCAGCAGCCACTGCGTGAGCGCGACGAGCGCGACGGTGAGCGCCGCGCCGTAGAGGATCGTCGCCCACGAGATCACAGCCGTGAGGCTCCCGCGGGCCGGGTCGCGCGCCCGTCATCGTGTGGCGCAGCTAGCATGTGCAACCATGGTTGCACAGTCCGACTCGGGGCGGGGGACGTGGGTCCTGTTGGCGTACCGGCTGCCGAGGGAGCCGTCGACGCCGCGGATCGCGTTGTGGCGAGCACTGAAGCGCCTGGGCGCCGCGCAACTGCTCGATGGCCTCGTGGCGTTGCCCGCTGACAGCCGCACGCGCGAACAGCTGGAGTGGCTCGCCGACGACATCCTCGCCGCCGGCGGCGACGCGACGCTCTGGATCGGGCAGCCGGGCTCGGTCGCGCAAGAGCGCGCGCTCGCGCAACGGATGCGCGCGGCCGCCGCCGCGGACTACGACGCCGTCACCCAGGCCGCCCGCGGTGCCGAACGCCTCGACGCCGGGCCGCGCAAGCGCACGCTCGCGCGTCTGCGCCGCGAGCTGCGCCGCCTCCGCCGCCGCGACTACTTCCCCGCGCCCGAGCGCGACGTGGCCGTCGAGGCGACCGATCGGCTCGCGGCGACGCTCGAGGAGGCCGTCGCGTGAGGTGGGCGACCAGGGCGCGGCTGCACGTCGATCGCACGGCGTGCGCGTGGCTGATCGCACGGTTCATCGACCCGCAGGCGCGGTTTGTGTTTCTCGATGACCCCGACGACCTACCCCCGGACGCGACCGGATTTGACATGCGCGGCGTCGAGCTCTCACACCACGACGGCGACTGCTCCTTTGAGACCGTCCTGCGCCACTACGACCTCGACGACCCCTTGCTGTGGGCGATCGCGCGAATCGTGCACGAGGCCGATCTCGATGACGAGCGCTACGACGCCCCCGAAGCTCCGGGGTTGGACGTCCTGATCCGCGGGCTCGGGATGGTCAGCGAGGGCGACGAGCAGCTGCTGGAGCGCACGGGCCCGCTGTATGACGGCCTGTATGAGTACCTCAAGCGGGCAACGCTGCTCGGTCGCGAGCCCGCATGACCGAGACGTCCGCGATCACCCATGCCGCCGAGCCCCGCAGCGAGCGGTCGCTGCGCGGCCTGATGATCTACTTCTTCAAGCTCGGCGCGTCGGGCTTCGGCGGCCCGATCGCCCTGATTGGCTACATGCAGCGCGACCTCGTCGAGCAGCGCGGCTGGTACACCGAGCAGGAGTTCCAGCAAGGCGTCGCGGTCGCGCAGATGATGCCCGGCCCACTCGGCGCGCAGGTCGCGATGTGGCTCGGCTTCCTGCAAGCCGGCACCCGCGGCGCGATCGCCGTCACCGTCCCGTTCGTCATCTCCCCATTCGTGATGGTCACCGCGATCGCCGTGCTCTACGCCCAATACCAAGGCCTCAGCTGGGTCCACGCCGTCTTTCTCGGTGTCGGCCCCGCCGTCGTCGCGATCATCGCGATCGCCGCGACCAAGCTCGCCAGGTCGACGAGCAAACGCGACCCGGTGCTGTGGCTGATCGCGATCGGGTTATGCGCGGCGACCGTCATCACCGGCTCAGAGATCGTCTGGCTATTCCTGGCCGCCGGAGCGTTCGGCGCGATCTACTACGGCGGCGGACTCCCCAAACGCCGCAGCCCGAGCGCGGCCGTGAGCGTCTCGCCGCTCGGGATCCTCGCGGTCGTCAAGGGCCTCGTGTGGACGGGCTCGGGTTTGTCGCTGGGCGCGCTGGGCTTGTTCTTCTTTGAGGCCGGTGCGCTGACCGTCGGCTCCGGCCTGGCGATCGTGCCGTTCCTACACGCCGGCCTCGTCGAAGAGCATCACTGGCTGACCGAGCGTCAGTTCGTCGACGCCGTCGCGATGGGCCTCATCAGCCCCGGACCCGTCGTCATCATGGCCACCTTCGCCGGCTACCTCATCTACGGCCTCACCGGCGCCATCACCGCAACGATCATGGTCTTCCTCCCCGCGCTGCTGCTCGTCATCATCCCCGGCCCGCTGATCCGCCGCCACGAACACAACGCCCGGCTACAAGGCTTCATCAAAGGCGCCACCGCGGCCGCCGCAGGCGCGATCGCCGGAGCCGGCATCGTCATCGCCCGCGACGTCATCCACAGCCCCGCATCGATCGCGATCGCCGCCGCGGCGCTGGGCCTGCTGGTGCAGACCAAGGTCAACGTCCGCGAACCCGCCCTCGTCACCGCCGCGGCGCTCATCGGCCTGATCGCCTTCGCCTGACCGCCGAAACGATCCTCCCGCATTCGAGAACGCCCTCGCGCCAACCGGACTGCTCATCAGCCGTCTAACCGCGGGCCCCTCTTGCGGCCGTAAGGGCCCCGGTGCCGCCAACGCACTTCCACTGATCCAACCCGCATGTGGTCCGCTGCTGACCGACCCCCTCGATGAGAGGTCCCGTCGTTTCGTCGTCCGGTAACGATTGTTCACGGACGCTCGGATCGGGATTTCGGCGCGACTCGACGTTGCTGCACCTCGGTTGTAACGCTACTCGTGTACTCGTCAACGTAACGCGCCACCCCGTTTCTGTACGCTGATCGGGAAATGCGGATCGGCTACGGGCGGGTGTCCACCCGCGACCAGAACCCCGACGGTCAACACGACGCGCTCGACGCGGCCGGTTGCGACGAGGTTCTCGTCGACAAGGCCAGCGGCAAGCTTGCCAGCCGCCCCAAGCTCGACGAGGCACTACGGATCTCGCGCAAGGGCGACCAGCTCGTCGTCACGAAGCTCGATCGCCTCGGGCGCTCGCTCGAGCACCTGATGGCGCTGTCCAAGCAGCTGCAGCCCAAGCAGGTCGACCTCGTCGTGCTCGACCAGGGCATCGACACGTCGACGGCGGTCGGCCGCATGTTCTTTCAGATCCTCGGCGCGATCGCCGAATTCGAGCACGCCCTCATGTCCGAACGCACTCGCGACGGCCTCGACGCCGCCCGCGCACGCGGACGCACCGGCGGCCAGAAGCCCAAGCTCACACCACGCCAAGCGAAGATCGCGCAGGACATGTACGACGAGCTCGGCGCGGATGGGCGCCGCGCGCACACCGTCCAGCAGATCGCCGACGAGTTCGGCGTCACGCGACCAACGATCTACCGCCACCTACAACGACAGACCGACTGACCAGCCACTTGTCGGTTGGTGCCACGTTCCTTAACGGCACCCCGAGTTGCGTTGCAGCACGGTCAACCAGGCCGCGACCAGGATCCATGCGCCGATCACGTCGCTCGGGTAGTGGACGGCGAGGTAGACGCGGGATAGTCCGATGAGCGCGTATCTCGCGATGCGCGAGGCCGACGGGGGCTTTGAGCCCGTCCGACCGGTCTTGGTCGCCGACGTGCGCCCGACCGAGTCGGGCGAGCCCGAGGTGATCATCGCCGAGTTCACCTACCACGGACGCGCCGGCGCTGGCGGCGACAAGTTCCTACGACCAGCGATCTTCGTGCTCAAAATCCGAGACGGCCAGATCGTCCAACGCGCGACTACCTCAGCGAACCCCGACACCCCAATGGTAGCGACCGGCCAACCGACACCGCTGTGAGGCTCCGCCCCTGCGCTGCGGTACTCCTCAACGTCCTCGGCGCGGCGACCCAGGTTCCTGGCAGCTATGTAGACGTCCCGTAGACCGATCCGCCTCCGGCACGGTCGCCGGTGTCATTGCGGCGCGGCGTGTGGGAGCTGCGACGATGCGCCGATGAGCGAACCCGGCTCATCCGCCTCGTTGAGCGTCGAGCTGCGGGGCTCGGCCGACGC
>JAABUK010000625.1_pt1 | contig 72643 bp, 59 predicted proteins | sample 5559141 | NCBI WGS metagenome assembly JAABUK01 (sample SAMN10711869, study PRJNA513367) | rock metagenome | isolation source: Antarctica rocks | place: Antarctica: Victoria Land, Pudding Butte nord | collected 2016-01-03 | reverse complement strand
CAATGTTCCGCAGGCTGTCAAAGAGCAGGCTTATCGAGAATATGGCATCGCTTCACGCCAGCCGCGCGAGTACGAAGTAGATCACTTAATTTCTCTGGAGCTTGGCGGCAGCAATTCGATTAAGAATTTATGGCCGGAAAGTTTCATCACTGAACCTTGGAACGCTCACGTCAAAGACAAGCTGGAAAACAAGCTGCATGAAATGATTTGCAGCAGGCAGATCGACATTAAGGCGGCGCAGCGCGAGATCGCTACCGATTGGATCGCCGCCTACAAAAAATATGTTGGGCCGGAGCCAAGCGCAAATGACACTCATCACGAACAACGCCCTGCGAAAGAGACTGCTTCATCAAGCGCAGCGTCCGGGCAAGCGACGGGTGAGATCATCGGTAACAAACGCAGCCAGATTTTCCACAAGCCGGGCTGCCCTGATTACGACAAAGTATCTCCGCAAAATCGTGTGATGTTCCGCAGCACAGCAGAGGCAGAGAAGGCCGGTTATCACGCGGCAAAGAATTGCCCATGAGGAGCAAGAACCACCAATTATGGCAGCAAATAAGAAACTAACGGGCGTTATTCAAGGTCGCACCATCAAGACCGTGAGTGCTGGCGATGACGCGCTAACGATTACCTTTTCGGATGGCTCAACGATGAAGGTCAAGACCGGCGCGGCAGCCAAAGCAGACGCGCTAAGTGGTCACACGATAAGAAGCGTGCGACAGCAGGGTTCGACAATGACCTTTGATTTTACGGACGGCTCAAGCGCGCAAGTGACGCTGGCAGAAGCAACATCGAGCGTGATGCTGCGCGATGGCAAAGGAACGATGGAGTATGCCGATTAAACTCTTTTATTTGGTCTTTGTAACTTAAAGAGCTTTAACTTGCAGAGTCCGATAATGTGCATTATGTTATCGAGACCGTGCATAATGCGTCTTAATCAAACCAGTGTGGAATTGAAATCGTTTCTTTTGTTTTATGTTGCAGGGGGCGATTTAATCAAGTAAAATCTCCGGCAATCGAGCGTTGCCGAGTGTGGTGAGGACACCCGGATCGAGGCTGAATGTCTCCGCTCACTCACAATCTCCCAAAATGATTGTGATTAAAGAGACCGGCGCGGGGTGAGGACGCGCCGGTTTCGCTTTTCTAATATCCAAAAGCTTCAACAAAGCATGATGTGGACGGCTAATAAAGTCGTAAATTAAGCAATAAAGTTGTTGAAGTAGGCATTAGTTCGTGAAATCAAACTCCCGGTCGCGGTGACGGCTCCGTGCATCAGGCCGCATGAAAGATTTTAACCTCTTTGCTGATCTTGCTCTCAAGTTCGGTTTGTGCCACTTCCAACTCGTAGCGAGCCTGCATCCTAACCCACACTTCCGCACTCGTCCCGAAGTACCTTGCGAGACGCAATGCCGTGTCAGCCGAAACGCCGCGCTCTCCCTTGACGATCTGGTGAATGCGGAGCGCGGGCACGCCGATGTCCTTCGCCACGCGGTAAGGTGTCAGACCGTGTGGCTTCATAAAATCTTCCAGTAAAACCTCGCCCGGATGAATGGGCGGCAATCTTTTCATCGCCCTTACCTCTTTCAGTGGTAGTCGGCTATCTCGACGTTCTCCGCTCGATTGTTCGTCCAATCGAAACAGACGCGCCATTGGTCATTGATGCGAATGCTGTACTGACCTTTCCGATCACCTTTTAACTTCTCAAGCCGGTTGCCGGGCGGCGCGAGTAAGTCTTGGAGGTTCTCGGCGTCATCAATGTAAATCAGTTTGCGCCGGGCGACTCGCTGGATGTCACGCGGCCACTTTCTCGACGGGATGCCGTCGTGTATCTTCCGTATCTCCTCGTCGGCGAACGATCCGATCATGCACGTATAATATCACGGAGCGATAATATCGCTTGGCGATATTATCAGGCTTCTAGCTTCTATGCTGGCGGATATGGGACGGAGTTGCGAGTGAGGTGAAGGCGGACTAATCACCACTACGCCGCCTCACAGATGACCGTATTTCGCGCTAAAGCCGGAGATGTCAAGGTCGAAGGTTTGGCCGGGCTTAAAAGAGCGTGCGATTCTCTCGAATACCATGCCGCGCCGGATGATGATGTCCCCCATCTCGAAATGTGCGGCTGCCCTCAAGAGCCGCGTGGCTTCTTCGATGTCGCCGATGAGCCGGATGTACTCCGCTTTCGTCAACCGATGTTCAGCGACCTCGAAGCAAGTTGAGTTCCTACCGGATTCAATTCCGACGAGGCTCTGTTTTCTTGCGCTAGTAAAATGTTTACCGAAGCGGAGGACTTCGCCTTCAGGCACGCTAGAAGTAGCCACGCCTGAATGCTGATAGTCACTGGCAACGAGAATTCTTAGCGATCTTTTCACAACATTATTACTCATGTTGATGACCCCTTTTCCAGTGCTACGCCTGTGTAATCAAGTTATTCACAACTTTGTATCAACTTGCCCTTCAATAAATCACTACTGAAATGGGAGGTGATTGTTTACGACATTATTCACTCACCTTACATGAGGGGCACATAAAGATGTGCTCGATCTTGGACGGTGAAACGAAGTTGTCGCCGCAATCCTGACACTGATAAAAATTATTCGCTTCGCTCAAAGACTTCTTCTAAAGCGCGCCGCGTCAATTCTTTTTTTATCATTCCCTGCTCGTGCCCTGTCGCCACTTCGGAAACGGAATCTTTGCTTTCCATAGTCATTGAAACTCTCCCCAACTAAAAGCGGTTGTATTGCTGCATTGCTCCCTGCGCTTGGCTCGCGATGGTCGATCCGAAGCTACTGATAACGGACGCGGCGGCATTCAAGTTAGCGGCTTTCATCGCCGCTTCATGGCGCGTTTTAATTGCTGCGCTCGACGCTTCAAAACGCACTTCGGCGGACTGCGAGGCTCCACGATGCTCAATTCCGGCGGCATTCATGCGCGAACCGTGCTGCGACCACGCGATTGATTGTTTGCCCTGTGCTTCCGATACTGCGACACCTTTAAGTGAAGCTGCTTCGTTCCACGCCGCGCCCGAACGCCTTTCGTAGCCTATCCGCGCCGCCGCGTCGCCGCCGCCTGTTTTGATTGCGGCGCGCTCGTTCTCCATCAATGCTTTTTGCACCGGGAACGGCGCGGCGAAGATCGCGCGATTGCCTTCGGGAATCATTACGCTTCGTCCATTGGCGCTCGCGGCGCTTTGTGCGAGTTGTGGCGAGCGCAGCACGACCATTTCGCCGCCCATCGAGCGCTGCATTCCGTAAGCGTTGCGCTCAAACTTCAGCCCGTGTCCCGGGCTGCCTGAAACGGTGCCGTGTCCGGTGGCCGTCATCTGGTGAACGCCCGCGCCGTTCATGTCCGGGTATTTTGCTTTGCCCCAGTTTTTGCCGACAAAGAACACGGCATCTCCGGCCTGCATCTCCTGCGGATTTACTTTTTGCCAGCCGCCTTTGCTCTGCAAGTCATCCATGCTTTCGCGCGCCCGCGCGCTCGTATGTGCATTCTTCGGTATGAGTCCGAGATTTTTGAGCGCGCCGTTTCCCGTGTAGGCGCACGATGATTGATTTGGATTTGCGCCCGCACCTCTGATTGCGTCATTCACGGAGTTGCCGTTTAAGGCGGGTACGAATTCGCGTTCTCCCCCCTGCGCCTTTCCGTTTGCTCCTAGATACGGACTGGAGCTGCTATGCGGAGCACCACCGCCTGATCCAGACGCGGTTGCGGAATCTTTATTCCCGGCAAAGTAAGAAAGCACTTTCGCGCCCATTAGGGCATCGCCCGCGACGGGTGCAACAGCGGCATTCTGTCCCGAAAGGCCGCCGCTGTTTCCTATTGCTGTTACAGTATCTCCCAAACCCTTAGCGACGCCGCCGCCAATATAAAATTGGTCGTATTTGGCTTCGCCCAACTGTTGCTCCGTTCCAAAAGCGGCAGAGCGGCGTTCGGCTTCGTTGTTGATTTGCGCTTCGCCGAAGGTGGTCTGAGCATCGGCGGTTGACCTATTCGCTGCAATGTCCGCCCGCGCCGATGCTGCGTTGGCTTCAAGCCATGCAGTGCTCGATGAGGCCACAGCATCGCCGCGCGATTGCGCTTCGGTAGCCGAACGGTGTGCGTTCGCTGAAATCAATTCGGAGCGCTGCGCGCCGGCGGCTGATTGCGTATCGCCTTGCGCTTGCGCGCTCGATGATATATCCGCCGCCTGCTTGTTAATGTTTGCGCCCGTTGCGCTTGACCACATGCTGATGCCTGTGCCGATCATCGCGCCCATCCAGCCCGACACGGTGCCTGCGACGGCTTCAAAAACGCCGCCCTGCGCGATTTTGTAAGAGATGAAGGGCGATGCGAACATGCACAAGCCACAAATCGTCATTAGCGCCGCGCTAATGATAATCATGTATTCGGGATTGCCGTGAACGATGACGTTGCCGCTCGTCGCGTCATAAACGAAATAAGGATTTGCGACTTTCCCGAAAGGAATTGCGCCCGCCGTGTATGCAAAGAAGCGCACGAGCTGCGAAATGAACGGCATGATGACGAGCACAACGAGTGCGCCCCATGCAAAGTTCTTCCCGATGCGCGAAGCAAATTCGCGGTCAATCGAAACCGCGATCATAAAGGGCGCGGAAAGTTTTATCGCCGCAATCAAAAAGCCGTTGAGGATAAGAAGAAAAAGGTCGCCGAACTCAACGATGCCGCGCGCCATATTCAAATACTGAAAGAGCTTGTCCATGCTCCATCCGCGTTCGTTTGTCAGCGCGCCCGCCACCTTCCGTATCGAATCGCCTGTCGAAGAATCGACGGCCATGACTTGCTCGCCGCCCGTCGCATCGTCCGGGTATTGAATCAAGCGGTTTTCGTCGTTAATGCGGTAAGTAAATTCGTTGGCAACGAACTCTGAATAACCGTTTGAAAAAGCCAGCCGCCGCCGCTCCACATTTCTTCCGATGAGAGAGTTATTATCGCCGCCTTCGCCATAAGCGAACGCGTTGCCGACTTGCCCGATATAAGTCGTCAAATCCGTTTTATCGAAATCAACCGCGCCGGAAGTTTCAATTGCGCCCGGCTCTCGGTACGCACACGCGCCGAGCAGAATAAAGCAGCAAACAAGTCGTATCAGCGCCCAGTACATCTCATCCGCGCTTCCACCTTGGCGTAGCAGGCGCATGAAGAAAACGAGAGTGATAAAATAGGCAAGTATATATGCGAGGTTGTCGAAGTATTTTCCGAGCGGTTGCTGCACGGCAGAAATGAATGTCGTGACGATGTTCGATGCCGATTCGGTTAGCTCCCTTAACCTATCGCTCGTCACATTATCCTGTGCGGTCGGCGACGGCTGCCGCGCCAAAGCAACCGCACGCGCGGCGGGAAGCATTGCGCTCCCGATAAATAATCCGACGATCAGCAAGAGTCCGAATAGAAAATGCTTCATACAATCCTCGTAAGATTTCTGTTCTGCGAAAATGGAAAATGATTACTTGCTTCCGGCCCCACTGCCATCGTTTGCAGGTGCGTTGTACGGATCAATCATTTGCCGAATCATGTTTGCTTTGGCTTCGTCCATCGCATCCCAACCTTCGAGGCTCTGCCGGATTCCCGAAGCCTGTGTTTTCGCTTCGTCGAACTTCGAGTGATACCGCTTGAATCGCTCATTGATTTTGTCGCGTAAATCCGCGATGCGCTTATCGAGATCGCTAATCTGGCCTTCGAGCAAGGTTTTAGTTGTCAGTAGCGTTGAGGTCGTTTCCGCCGATTGGTTTTCGCGGCGCAAAAGGCGCGGCCCAGTTCGGTCGCCTGTTTCTGAAACCGTGTGCGGGCGTATATCCGTTGAGAGCGCGCTTTCCTTCTTCAACGACTCGATGACCGAATTCAATTGCGTTTGCTTGTAGGCTCTTTCCTTTTGAAGCTGTTTGTAATCGTATGTCCATGTTTCAAGTTCGTTGTCCATCTGCGCAAGGCGTTCGCGCGTGGCGATAATCTGCTCGCTACTGCGCCCGATGCCGTCGCGCAAATAATCATCCAAGTCCTGCATGTCCTGCGCCGGGTTAAATACGCCGGTGCGAGCGCGCGTGTACATGCTTTCGACCATCCGCAGACGGGTATGAACAAGCGTCTCGAATTGCTGTTTGAGCGCGAGGCACGCGCGCATGGTTTGTCCGAGATCGGCCATTGCCTTCATCGTATCGTCGTCGAGGCCGAGCCGTTCTTCGCCGACACTCAGAATGCCTTTGAGAGATGTGAAGCGGCGCACGTCTTCATTTATCTGCCGCGTGTAATGCTCGGCTGTTGTGATCCATCTTTTCGCGGTTTTGGCGTGCTCGGCAATTTGTTCGAGTCGTGTGCTCTCGCCCGTCGCATAGGACTTGCCCTGCACGACGGTTTGCTTCACCGATTCGAGCATTTGTTTGATTGTGCTTGGGCTGGTGTCGTTGACGACCGTGACGGCAAACTGCGCCTTCGCCGTTTGCGTCATCATTACGCCAAGCACCAATCCTAAAATTGTTTGAGTGAAGCGGCTGTTTCTTCGCGGCATATTAATTCTCCCTTTCCTGTCTTGCGTTATAATCGTTTGCTATTTCGCGGCTTCTTCCGGCTCGACGATGATTGCTCCGGCGATGTCAATGCCGAGCTGCTCGGCGCGCTGGCGTGACCGGAATCTTTGCTCGTCCATTAAATTTTCCAGCGCGCCGAGCACGGCGTCGGCGGCTGCCGTTTCCATATCACCCGCAAATTCTCCGATAATAAGTTCCGGCTCACTCTCACTGCTTTGATTAACGGAAGCAGCGTGCGCGGGCAACATCAGCAACTCGTGTTCATTTATGTCCACCGGCGCAGGCGCGGCGATCGCGGCGACTTCAAACTTGCTCAAGTCGTCGCTGGCGAGAGTTCTTTCGCCGCTTTCGAGTTGACGGTAGCTTTCTATGAGTTCATCTTCGCGCGCGCCGCGCTCCGCCGCCGTCAATTCTTCTTCCAAAGATAAAGGCGCGCGCACAATCGCCGTGTCAGAGGCTTCAATGATTACGGGAGCGGGCAAGTCCGACAAATCAGGGTCGGTCAAGCCAGCGGCGACAAGCCCGCGCGGATGTTTGAGAGTGAGATAAATAATCGCTTCGGTCATCGACCACTGCGGCACGCGCTTGAGCACTCTCGTGCGCGCATTTTGTTCAATCGGTTCGGTTGTGTATATCCATAACTCAATCGGAGAAAGTTCGAGCTGGATGGCTTCGATTTGCTGGTTATCGCCCGCGCCGAAAGAGATGACGAATTGCGCCTGAACGCCCTTGATATTGTGGATCGCGTAAATAGCGCTTTGCGCTCGCTCCGTCCACTTGGCGGCTTTAACGAAAGCTTCGATTCCATCACCGGCCTGCTTGCCGATGATCTTCACGCCCGCCGTCGCCGTGATGTCTGCGATGTCTTTGAAGTCGTCCCATGCTTGGCTTAATAGAAAAGAGAATGTTCGTTTTTTGCGTCCCTGACGGGCGGCGTTAAAGCGGATCGCCTTTAAGATTTCCGGGTAGTTCTCCGATGTGCGTTTCATTTCATCGAAAACTAAAAAGGTCGGCGCTAACTCTCCGTTTTCATCGAGGCGTCCGATGCGATTGCAGATTTGCACGGCAACGCGAAACGCCAGCGTCCGGCGCACGTCGAGCGGAAACTTTTCGAGCGAATCAAGCTCGAACACGTCGAGCACCGATAAATCGTAGTAGTCGGGATGCGTCGGCGCGTCGATCCATTCGTTTCCGACGTAGGTTTCAAGAATCGAGGCAAGGCTTTCGGCAATCTGCTTTTGCTGGTTTTCAAACGGCATGTGCCGTAACTTCCTGACAAGATGGCGGTGCATCGGTTCGTGTCGTCCCCAACCGGGGCGATTGTTCGGCACCTCATCTTGATAAACGGCTTTCACGCATTTGCGCATGACCGCATCGGCGAGCGCAGCCTCTTGTCCTTCGCGCGACCAGCGCGCCAGTATCATCGCGTCTTCGACGACAAAGTTGATTTGCGTTTCATCCGGCATTTCACGCTTTTCTATTCCCGCATAGCTCCACACGTTGATCGGCTTTACGTCGCCGGGAACAAAGCGCCATTTCTTGCCGCCGAGAAAGTCGGCAAGCGGCGCGAACGATTCACCGTAATCAATTGCCGCGCAGTTGGCTCCCTTCATCGTTCCCAATACGTCTGAAATAAGGCGCGCTCCGGCCACCGATTTGCCGCCGCCCGGCTCGGCAATCAAGATTCCGAGCGCGCTCGACGTGTATGGATTCTGGAAGAAATTCAGTCCGATTAAGCGCCGCGATGTACTCATTACAAGAGAGTGAGGGTTCCTGATGCCGCTCCACGATCTTTCAAGCGGCATAAAGGGCGCAAGCGTATCGGTCGCTTCGCGGATTGTGCGATATGACTTGCTGGTTGCCATTTCGCCGACAATCGAGCGATGGTAAAGCGCGCGAAGCGCCGCCGGGTTCTCGCGTCCGGCGTCGGCTCCGTAAAAGGTGCGGCTGATGACATTCGTGATTTCTTCGCAGTCGTGCTCAAGCTGCTTGATGCTTTCCTTTTCTTCGGCTCGTGATTTCACGGGAGAGCCGTAAATGAGCACGCGAAAATCCATTCCGGCTAATGTCTCGCTGCTTCTGGTCAACTTTTTGCTCATTTGTTTGAGCTGCACATATTGCGCTTCGGTGTCCTCATCCATCTTGACGACGCCGCCCGATTTGGCATTCGCCTTCCACAACAAATCGGCGCGAAACTTCAATTGCTTTTTCGCTTTGGCTTTCTTGATGTGTTTGTATTCGATGATGACGGTAAAGCGGCGCGAGAGTCCCGCGTTCTCGATGATGCTGCGCATGATGTCGGTCGGCGCTCCTTCTTCATCCGGCGGAATCAAGAGCGACACCATTGCGACGGGCGTCCGCCCGTGCATCACATGGAAATCGTCTTTTTTTGATGTGATGGCATCACGGCATAAATAGGCGCGCAAGTCCGCGTAAGGTGCTGGCACGGGCGGCGCGCCCGTTGCCGATTCGTTGTGGCCGTAGTAAAGCGCGTTCCATGTTTCCTCGCGGCTCAATCGTTTGAGTTTTACGGGAGCGGAGCTTTCGAGTTGGCGGAAGATTTTTTCAACGCTTTCGCGGGCTTCGATTTCATCCGTCATAATGCGCCGAACGACTTCTTCGTTTAATTGCGTTAAGCGTTTGAAAGATTGCCTTATGCCTTTTGTCTTGGCTTCTTTGAGCGCTTCTTTGAGGGAAACGAGGATGCCGTTGCGGTTGTGATCGCTTGGGTGCTTGTGCGGAACAAATGCCCACATCGAAGCCTTAAAATCTTTGAATGCTCCCTGTTCGGCGCACGCTTCCGCATAGGAGAGTTGGGCTTCATGCAGGATGCGCGCGGACGTGTGAAGGTCGTGCGCCGCTGCGCTCGCCGCGCGGTGCTCGCGGATGGCGCGCCCGCCGTCGTTGAAATTGGCGATGCGGAATTGCAGAATCGTATCTTCGGGTTTGTCCCGCGCAAGCAATTGCCCGGCTTGGTAGTACATGCCTTCGACGCGCTCGTCCTTTGCAAACATCGTCGGCTCAAGTTCGAGCCAGTAGGCGCGTATGTAACCGCCTTTGACGGTGCGAATCGCGCCGGATTCGAGCAGATTGAAACATTGGGATGTGCGCGTGCGTTTGGCGCGCGGCACATAGCCTTGCCGCTCCAGAAACTTCAATGCCTCTTCGGTGTCTTCGTGGGCGCTCACGGTTCTTGAAAATGAATAACTGCGCCACGCGGCGACTGCGCCGAAGGCGACGGCAAAGCAAGCGAGTAAAGCGAAACAGAGTTGCGCGATGAGAATAGGAGTTAAACTTTGCATAGAGCTAATAGTTTCACGGGCGGGCGGGTGGAATAGTGCAAGTGGCCGGGCGGGATTTCGAGTCGTAGCGGTCGGAGGGCAACCAACCGCGCCGCGTCGTGCCGTTTCTTATATCAGTGAGCCAGTGCTGAAGGAATCCGGCGCGCTTGCCGAGTCGCGTCCAATTGAAAAATGCAATGCCGATGGCGAGACACGCAAACCACGACAATATCGGAAGCGGTATGCCGAACATGCGCGGCTTGATGAAAAATGGAACGAAAAAACCGACGAGTGAAAAGCCGATAACAAAAGGCCAGTCTTCGAGCACGACATTAAAGCGCGTCGAAGGCTCGTATAGTTTCGGATTGAATTTGCGTATGCGAAAAGCCATTGTTGTTAATCGTGATGCGAGTAATAAAGGCGGCGCGGCGGCGCGCACGTACTGGTGATTACGTCCTCGAACCACGCACGTATTCGCTTATAGGCACGAAGACTTTGCGATGCGGCAAGAAGACTCATGCCGTAGAACAAGTCGGACTGATGTTGCTTGTGTAAATGAAAAAGGAAGCCTGCGGCGGCGGTTAAAACCGCATAAGATAAAATGCTGGCAAGAATCGAGCGGTAACGTAAGAAAAATCGTTGCATGGATTTATTTCGTCGGTGAGTAAGACGTTGAGCCGCAATCTGTGAAATCTTGAGCACGGCTCAACGTCAAAGAAAGAATTGGCTGCGGTTCTTTGGCTGCCGGTTTAGTGTCCGCCGAGCGCGCCCGTATCGGCAACCGGGTCTTTGCCGTGAGCAATGTCCATGACGAGCGCCGTGACGCCGCCAATCGAAGCTAAAAAGCCAGCGCCGCTCCACGCAAGTTTTCCCTGCCAATCGCCCTTGCCGGTGATACCGATTGCGACTGCCAGCAGAATGCCGCCGACGCTTAACAGAAACAGAATCGCCGAACCGTATTTGATAAGCGCCACGCCCGCGCGCCAAACCATTCCGCTGTCGCTCGAAATCGGCGTCGTGCTTTGCGCATAAACGGACGGAGCAACGCACATGCACAGAACGATGGCTGCCGCGATCACGGGAGCAAGCGAATATAGAGTTGCGCTGATTTGTGCGCCTCTGATTCCGAGCCGCGCGAGCGTCGAGTTCGCCACTTCGTTTCCGTACTGCGCTCGCAAATCATTGAAGCGTGCGGCGGCTTTTTGCGCGCGGCGAGCGCGCAGTTCATGTAATTTCTTTTTCATCGAAAATCTCCTCAATTGAGTGTGTTGGTGGTTGGTAAGTTCGCGGGTTGTACACGCCCGCAAATATTTCAAGGAAAAACTTCCCTTTAGTCGAAGATTCATTGGCTGCTTTTCTGGCAGCCTTTCTTTGACTCCTTTATAATAAAACAATGTTTTGAGTTGTGCAACAATGTTTTGTATGCTTTAATATCCATTGTTGATTTGGGCGGCTCGCTCGAACTGATTGATTCCACTTTCAAATTCCCTACCGGCACTCGAAATAAGCAACATGATCTTCAAAACATTTGTTCGTCGATTTGTTTGCGCCGCCGTACTCGCTCTCTTTTTCAGCGGCAGCGGCGATGGCCTCTCCCATAAAGCCTTCGGTCAACCGCGCCGCGAAAGCCGGCATGGGCGTGCAGCCCTTCCCGCGCATCCACAAAAACAACAACATCTTCAGCCGCGCCAACCCGAATTAACTCTTGATGAAATGATTTCGATTGCCTCGCGGGAAGCAGGCATTTCGCCGTATTTGCTGGCGGCTGTTGTGCGGCAGGAATCGAGTGGAAATTACTTAGCTTTGTCGGGTAAAGGAGCTGCGGGACTCACGCAGTTAATGCCGGGTACGGCAGCGCGCTTCGGAGTGCAAAATCGGTATAATCCTTTGGAAAATCTGCGCGGCGGCGCTCGTTATTTGCGCTGGCTGCTTGATTATTTCGGCGGCGATGTGAGGCTCGCGCTCGCCGGATACAATGCCGGTGAAGGCGCTGTGCTCAAGTATGGCCGGAGAATTCCGCCGTATCGCGAAACTCTGGATTATGTGGCGCGAATCTATCCGCGCTTCGTTCTCACGGCCACAAACATCGTCCCCGTACCGCTCACCACCATCGTCTCGCGCATTGCTGCTGTCGCATCCGCCGCGTCGCCGCCAACTTCTCCCGCCGTCGTCGTAGTCGTTAAAGGCTCGAAAAACGAATCCGCTCCGCTTCCCGCCGCAAGCAGTAACGGCGAAAGTCGCGGCTCAAGCGTTTATTTTTGGCAGCCGCGTCCGCGCGTCGCCGACGGCGTGTTGCCAAAGTGAACACTTTTTCCTTGACGCTTCCCGCCTGCCAGTGCTATTGATTGTTTAGTATTGTTTGCTAATAGCAAACACGGATGCCTACCACAACGACCCGTTTTCGACTGCCGCTGCTTCCCTTTTTAAATTATGAGCCACCCTGAACAGCCCTCCTCATCCGTGTCCGGTGCAGCGACATCACCAACGACACCGTTTTTTATCGGCGACCCCGTTGATAAAGCGACAATCAGGACGTTATCGCGCCGGAGCGCGCTTCCCTACGTTTTTATGTTTTTGTCGTTCGTCGGCAATCTCGTTCAATACTTGCGCAACCCGGAGATCATCACCGCCATTGTCACGGCGGATGGTCGCCGCGTGGTGAGCATTAATAACCGCGAGTACGGAGCGACGGAAGCCGTTTCGTATCGACCGGATAAGCCCGATAACGATGACAAAAAATATCTTGTCAATGAATTCACACAACTCTTATTCGGCATTGATCCGCAAAATCGTAAGTACCAGCTTGAGCACGCGTATCCGCTTCTCACAAGCGATTTTGCGGCGAAGTATTTCAATCGCTATAAAGCATCGGGTGAAATCGACAAGCAGCGCGACGAACGCTGGCAAGCTAAATGGGAAATACAAAAAATCGAAGTTGACCGCCATGATCCGTATTTGATTCATGTCATCGGCACGCAGGACATCACACGCGTCGTCGCCGATAAAACCGAGCATCAAGTTTCACAGAAAGCGATTGATTTCAAACTCGTTGACGATAGCCCGCGAAACACTCGAAACCTTCGCACGGGATTTTTAATCGCCGAATTCATCGGCTCCGATCTTCCCGGATCGCAGCCGTCAAACCAATCCGCAAATCTCGAACTCCCTAACTAAATTTTATGTTTACGATTTGTAAACTTCGTGTCCTCGTCACGTCGATAAGTTGCAGCGCTTTGCTGCTTATGCCCGTTGTTGCCGCTCAAGCGCAGCAACAAACGGAGCCGTCCACCGGCGCGCGTCGCCAAGCCGCTACAACTGAAGTACGCCAAACCGTGCCGCGCCCGTCGGTTTCGGAATCGGGCAAGGCAGGCGACGTTTATCACGCAGGGGAAGTTACAGTGCGTGAAACGACGAACTCGCACATGACGATTATGCTTCCGATGTCGAAAGGCGGCGTCGCTCTTATTGAATTTCCGGCGCACGATCCTCTTTACAGTTACCACGAAGGAGATAAAGCGCTGGCCTTCGTCAACTGCGGCCAAAGCGTTGACGGTGGGTCTGTGCAATGCGCGACGCGGATTTCGGATGCGCTGATTATTCAGCCCGGCCCAAAGTTATTTGTCGCAGAAGCCGGCTCGAAAAACGGCAAACCCAATACCATAATTACCATTCAACGCGTGTCCGGGATGGTCGTCAGTTTTGTTGTGTATCCGGTTGAGGATGCGGCGGAGAATGCCAATCGGATCGTCGTTTCCTATGATGTAATGGAAGTCTTAGCGGCGCGCCGCAAGGCCGGGTTGATGACGCAGCTTGTGTCTCCAGAAGTTTTAGCGCAGCAGGACGGCGTGCCTTTGACTTCGCCGCTTGTTGAAACCAAACAGCAGCAGCAAGCGTCCGTCTCACCGCAGACTACATCGCCGCCGCAGCAAGCTGGAATAAGGCTTCCCGCCGCGCCCGCTCCGAGCGTAGCAACCAATCTCGCGGCTTCCGCTGATAATGGTGTGCAGGAAAAGACCGTTTCAGAATTACAGCGCGCCGCTTCTTTAAGCCCAAAGCTTCTTCATTACGGCAAACCCGTGCATGGCCTTGCGCTCGCTCCCTTTGTGCCTTCGTCGCCTGTCTCAAATCTCAGCATTCAAGTCGTCGCCGTGCGCAACACTTCGAGCACTCCATTGAGACTTCTGCCTGACCAGCCGGAACTGCGCATTACCCAATCGACGAAAAAGAATGAAGCGATCAACGAGCAATCCGTTCAAGTCAGGCATGTCGCAACGACCGTCGGCGACGATAACGTATTACAGCCCGGTGAAACTTATTACTTTGCCATCGCATTTGATCCATTTCCGCTCGGCGTCAAGCAATCCGTTTACGTTTCCTTTGCGCACATGACGGCCGTCGATGAACCAGCACAGGCCATGCTTCCTACTAAACCGCTTCACTAATTTAATTTTATGAGCAATCTAAGCGACGAGCAATTTGAAGAAGGCATCGGCGACGAACATAGCTTTGCCGATGGCGTGCCGCCGGAAGTTTCGAGCGCCGAAGATGAGTTTGATTTTAAGGAAACGCCGCGCCATCGTTCCTTCACGACCACGACGCCGGACGGAGGAACCGTTGCCGCCACTCATGCGGATTCCGATACATCGCTCGATGAAGAAGACGAAGCCGCCGCCGCTGCTACCGCCGCTTCGGATAAAACATCGCTGAGAACACGCATCTTGCTTCTTCTCGGCGTCGTGATTTTCCTGATGGTGATTTTCGGCGGGCTTTACTATTTGATTTCCGGCGATTCGCGCACACGCACGTCTTTGCAAGTGGGAAGCACCTCTTCGGAACAAAGCGCGGCTGCCGCGCGCAGTCAGGATGAAGCGCAGCGTCAGGCGCAAGCGGCGCTTAAGTCCGTTACTGAAACGGTTTCTTCAACACCGCCCGCGACGACGAACGGCGGCGCTGCAACAGGTGATTTATCTGCACCTGTTGCTCCCGATCCGATGGCTGCCTCTGCCTATGCGCCGAATGCCGTTTCACCCTACGCAACAACATCTTCTGCCGGAACATTGCCTGCTGCCTCCTCGCCTGCCACCGCCGCCACCGGGAGCGCAGCCAATCAGTCCATCTCACCTACCGTTGCGTCTACGGAGTCCGCCTCGGCGCAAACAAGGTCTGAGCGCGATGCGCCCGGCGCTGATTATCGTAGTGATGGTAATAGTGGTGCCGGCGGCGGCTCTTATTATTTCTTCGGTCGCTCGGCTGGCGCGAGCGCGTTATCAATCGCTTCTCAAAATGCTGCGGCAGCACTCGCTTCGCAATCCGTCTTTGTTAAGCCGCCGTTTGGCGCAATGCTTCCCGTTCGCTTTCTGGATTCCGTTGTCACGCTTCGCGCAAATTCTCTTGTGCGCCTTGAAACCACGCGCGCCCTCTTCGGTTCGGGCGGCTGGAGTGTGCCGCGCGGGACAATCATTGTCGCCCGGCTTGATGGCGGCAACAATAATCGCGCCTATTTATCAATCGTCGGCTTAATTGATGCCGCGCAAAATCGGTTGGTCAAAGTCACCGGCGAAGTCAAAGGCAGCGACGGCGCGCAAGGCGTCGTCGGCGCGCGCAAGCGAGTCAATTCACGCCTTGCGCTTGCTTTGAAGAAAGGTTTGGAGTCCGGCGTTTCGCTCGGTTCTGCGTACTTTCTCGGACGACGGGGCGGTTTTTATTCTTCGGCGCAAGCACCGCTTTCTGATGTGGCGCAAGCGGCGTTGCCTGCCGGGTCTCAGGCGCAAAATTCCAACCTCGATTTTATTTATGTAAGCGCCGGAACATACGGTTTCGTAATGATTACGGATTTGCCGGAAGCACAGCCTGCGCGTGATGCAGTACCCGTGACTCCGGGAGCATCCGCGACTCTCAATGTTTCCGGCGAGCTTTCCGATGACGAACTCGCTCGCCTTTTAACCACGGGCGCGCCTGCGCAAATACGCGCGGCGCTTCCGCGCATGAATCAAGATTTGCGCCGCATCGCCGAATCCATTTTGGCTCAAGACTCTCAAGGAGAAAAATAATGAATGACTTAAGAAACCGGATTTCTCTTGTCGGCAACTGCGGCCAGCCGCCCGTTTTGCGTTTTACCGAAAAGACTTCTGTGCCTGTGACAGATTTTACTTTAGCGGTTAATCACGGGCGCTCCGACGACCCGGAAAAGCAACCTTTATGGTTCACCGTCGAATTGTGGAACGCAACCGCTGAACGGGCCTGCGAGTTCGTTCAAAAGGGAGCGCGCGTGCTCGTCGAAGGCCGTTTCGATCACGAAGGCTGGACGGATCGCGACGGTAAAACTCGTTGCCGCTTGATGGTCGCCGACGCCAGCTTTTTAGTGCTCTCAAAGCCATCGGACGCGGGCGATCCGCCCGCGTAATTCTCCTACGCGCGGCGCGCGGACGCTTTCATTCATCATTCATCACCTTTCTCGCCGCGCGCCGTTTTCATTTCGCCCGCTTCTCAAATCAATGCGCCTGACCATCGCTGAAAAACCACAAATCGCCTTTGAGATTGCGCGCGTGCTCGGCGCGCATTCCCGCGCCGAAGGCTATTGTTACGGTGCAAATGAAATAGTGACTTGGGTTGTCGGGCATTTAATTGAATTAGCGCCGCCCGAAGACTACGATCCGGCTTACGGCGGCAAATGGCGGCGTGATTTACCGCCGATCATACCAACCGAATTTCGGTATCGCGTCCAAGAAAGAACCGAAGATCAATTCAATGTCATCAAGTCTTTGCTTTCTCGCTCCGATATTACCGAAGTCGTTAATGCTTGCGATGCGGCGCGCGAAGGCGAACTGATATTCGCCCTTGTTTGTCATGTCGCAGGCTACACGCGGCCTTACAAACGTTTGTGGATGCAGTCGAACACCGATGATGATATTCGACCGGCGTATGAATCGCTTCGGCCTTCTTCCGAATACGCCGGCCTTTTGGCGGCGGCGCACGCCCGGCAACAAAGCGATTGGCTCATTGGGATTAACGCGACGCGCGCGCTCTCGCTTGCGGCAAATACGGGTAGATCGTATTCGCTTGGGCGCGTCATTACGCCAACGCTGGCGCTCGTCGTGGCGCGCGACGAAGCAATCGAAAACTTTAAGCCGCTGCCCTTTTACGAACTCACCGCGACATTCAAGGGTCAAGGCTCATCTTCCTATAAAGGTTTTTATTTCCGAAGTTCGCCGGATGAAGGCGGCGCGCAGGAAAAGCGTGTCGCTCGCTTTAACGATAAAGCGGATGCCGACGGCGTGGCCGCGCAATTAACTTCGGCGGCGCATGTCGTTTCGGCAAATGAGCGTGAAGTCGAGACGAAGCCGCCGCTGCTTTTCGATTTAACGCAGTTGCAACGAGCGGCGTCAAACCACTACCAATTTTCATTGAAAACCACGCTCGATGCGGCGCAAATCCTGTGGGACGCGAAACTCGTCACATACCCGCGCTCGGCAAGCCAGCATCTTTCGACGGCGCTCAACGCACAAATCATTTCTCATCTTCAATCGCTTGCCGGGATAAGCACTGAACCCTATGCGCATTTACAACAGGCGGCTCGCTTTATCATCGACAACCAACTATCGCTGACGACACGGCATGTGGATGATAAAAAGCTCACCGAAGGCCACCATGCCATTATTCCTTCAACCGCCAAACCGGATTTGTCCAAGTTGCCGGGCGAAGCGCAAAAGATTTACGACTTAATTGCGCGCAGATTTCTAGCCGTCTTTTTTCCGGCAGCGCGCGACGCCCGCACGGAGATCATCACTTCCTGCGGCGGACATCTTTTTATCACGCGTGGCACGCGCCCGCTTTCTGACGGCTGGCGCGCCATTGATCCACCCGCGCGCTCCCTCGATCATTCCGAATCCGCTCAAACGGATGATGCGGAGCAAAACGCTTCGCTTCCGAAACTCACGCAAGGCGAATCCGTCAATCGAGATTCCTTCGATGTACTGCAAAAGAAAACACGCGCGCCGGAGCGCTATACGGAAATATCGCTTGTCGAAGCGATGGAATCGGCGGGACATCTTTGCGAAAACGAAGAGGAACGCCTTGCGATGAAAGTATGTGGGCTTGGCACAGTGGCAACGCGCACCAATACGATTATGCGCGAATTTAAGCTCGGCTACCTTGAGCGCGACGGAAAGAGATTTCTTCGCTCTACTGCCGTCGGTCGAGAAGTCGTGCGCCGCCTGCGCGCCATTAAATCAGTGCTCGTGTCGCCCGCGATGACTGGCAAGTGGGAAGCGGAGCTATCCCGGATTGCCAATGGCGAATGCGACGCAACTGCCTTCAACGCCGGAGTAATAAATCTTACTCGTCATACGGTCGAGAAAATATTTGCGCAGGCCGACAACGCTCCGAATTCAAATCAAGCCTTTCTCGAAGCGGCGAGCGCGGGCGCGTGTCCGGAGTGCCAGAGATCAGGTAGAGCCGGGCGCTTACGCATTCGTGAGAGCGCAAACGGCAAGTTCTTCGGTTGCTCGGAAGCGCGCGAAACATGCGGCTATACGTCGGGATTTACGTCGAAGGCGAAGGAATTGAAAGCCTTGCTTGAAACCCATTGTTCGCTTTGCCAGTGCGCGATGCGCTTGGTTCATTCCAAAGACAAGAAAACAGCGTTCCTCGTCTGCGCCGACAAATCATGCAAGGGAGTGCTGTTCTTCGATAAGCCGAAAAAGAGGTTGAAAAAATTGTAATGTCCACTACGCCGCCGCGCCCTTTTAATAACTTATCTGCTAAGTCCGCCCAGATTATCAAATGCCTGCAATGGACTCTGATTCCGGCATCGGTTGTACTCTTAGTTTCGCTAATAATCTTTTTTCCGCTTGTCGCTTTTCATAACTACTTGCTACGCGCTCTTTTTGCGACGGCAGTTTACTCGTTTGTAATCGGTATTGTTCTCGGCGTCGCCGGATGTTCGTTTTTTATCTTCAATAGATATATGTGGTTGTGTAATCACCTCAAAAAACTTTATCAAACGAATGATGCGCGGCTAACTCGCCTCTGGAGAAGTGATGACATGCTCATTTCCTTTTGGATATGGGACTTCGAGCAAATGATATTCCCGGAAGCGTTTGTCGCCGCGCCGGTGACACCAGCAGTTGACTACACGCCGCCGCCGTCGTCTGGCGAAGAGTTATCAGGCGAAGATTGGCTCGCCACCGATTTGCCGCAAAGCTAAGGAGTATTTTTATGCAGCCCTTTGACCAGACTCGACCAACATACGATCCAGTGGAAATTGCGCGCTCACTCGACGCCGATTTGCTCGCGCGCCTTTTACGCGAGCAAGGCTCGTATGTCGCTCCACAGAGACTTCTGAAGGTTCTGATGAAGTCTTTGCGAGACGCGCATCCGCTTATGCTCGAAGGTGATCGCGGCGCAGGAAAAACTGCGCTTTCAGAAGCTCTCGCCGAATCCTGCAATTTGCCGCACTTCTTTTTCCCGTGCATGGACGGAGTAACAGTCGAAGAAATGCTGGCCTCATTCGACTCTACTATTCAATCGCAGTTTGTGATGCAGCAGCTTGCCAGCGGCGTCGAGCGAGAAACAGCACAGCGCGCGCAGTGGACTCTTCCCTTTTTGAATCTCGGTGAAATCGGCGCTGCTTATCAAATGGCTTCCCTCTCACGGGTGCGCGTTGTTTTAACCATTGATGAAGTGGATAAGCTGGATGAGCGCCGCAGCGACGCTCTTTTACAAGTGCTGGCGCGCGGCTTCTTCGATGTGCCGCGCCTGCTTCCCGATAGCCGTATCGGTAGCTACGCGCGTCCCGGCAGACCACGCCTTCCTTTACGCCCGCTTGTCTTTCTAACATCGAACAACATGCGAGGCGGAACGTCCTCGCCGCTTCGCTCGCGCTGCTATCTCACGGGTGTTGAGTATCCGTCAGACCTTGAACAAATCGCTATTTTACGAGTGCGTGTACCCGAAGCGCCCGCCGAACTTGTGGCGCAAGTTCTCAAACTTATGACTTATACGCGGATGATGGATATATCGGAAAAGCCCGCCTTGCGCGAAATGATTGATTTAACGCAATCGCTATTGGGAGATTGCGTGACGCGTATTAGTCGCGAAGTTATCGAAGATAATCTTTGCGTTTTTGCGAAGAAAATCAACGACCAAACAGCGATTATGAATCGACTGTCAACGCTTGTGGAAATTGTCAATCAGCCCGAACCGGAACTCGATGCACTCGTCGCGCGCGTGTACGACATTCGTGAAGCCGGAAATTCCGCCGCATATTCAAACTCGCTTACCTAAATCTTCTTTATGAAAAAGCTCCTTGCTCTTGCTGGCTCTGTCGTCCGCCCTAGCGCCTTTCATTACGTCATGTTCATTGCGTGCGGCTTCCTCTTCTTGTCTTTCGGCGCGCGGTATTTTTTCGGCGGCGAAAAACAGTTGGATGTGCGTTTTAGTGATCGTCGCGCGACCGATGAATCTCTCCGCACGATTCGGCAAGCTGACGCGAAAATCTACTATGGCGACGATGATCGTTCGGCTCGTTACGCCGACCGCCTGCGTGATGCCGCGCAGATCGCTATCTCGCTCGGCCTTTATACGGTACGCGAACGCACCGCGTCAGAACGTAGAGAAATACCGGACATTGAATCGGTGATACGTGGTTTGGCGGCATCGCCTCTGATGCCGCCCGGCGCGCGCGTGGTTTCCGAGCGCGGCATTCTATTAACGCAGACGGGAGCTTACTTTGTCCGTTACCGCCCGCGCCCGCTCGCCTTTGAGGTATTAGCCGGGGGCGCGCGGGGGCTGGAAGACGGTGCCATATTCATCGTTCGTTTTCCTGAAGCGACCGGCACGTTTGCGCGCGAACAAAACGCTCAAGCGCAATACGGCTCCTTTGCGACGGTATTTGTCGCGCCTTTTCAAAATGCGCCGGTGCCGCTTCCCTTTTCGCCGCCCGATAGTTTTCGCGCCGCCGGATGGACGCAGGAGCCGCTTCGCTCGGCCCCCATATCGGCAAGTGAAGCCGCCGAAATAAATCGTTTCATCGAAAACGTCTCTGCTCGGAAATAGGATTAACAAATATGAATTGGGAATTTCACTGGGGGCAACTCCGCGACATCATTAAACAACGCAATTTTGAACGTGCTTCAAAGTATGCTGATGCTTATTTGAATTTTCCACGTCCGTCGATTGAACAGCATTTGTCATCTGAAAAAGCGGCGCGCAAATATTTAGCCGCACATGCTAAAAGCATATTCTCTGCCGCGCTGTGTGTCTGTAATGTGACGATGCTTTGGTGGGCGTACCGCACGCTGAATTTAAGGTTAACGTCGCCCTACAATTCGATATTTGCCTTGCTCGCGGTTATCGCGGCGGCGGTGGCAGTTTACGATTATGAAAAGGCTTGGCGGAAGTACCGTAAACGCTATCGACGTGAATCGCAAGGCTCGGCACATTGGGCAACTCCGTCCGACTTGAAATCTCGAAATATGTTATTTCCGCGCGATGCCAAAGTCACGCCGACGCATCTGCCGATTGCATATTTGGGAACTAAGTATCAGATCGCTATACCTATCGAGCAATCCCGTGAACACATGGTTTATATGGGTGTGCAAGGTTCAGGTAAATCAGCCTCTTTCTTTATTAAGCAAGCGCGAGCCTATTCTGATGTCGGCGCAGGTATTTTTCTTGATATTAAAGGCGAAATTTACAGGCACTCCGCCCATGAATACGATAATGTTTATCGTATTGATTTCGAGCACCCCGAATTCTCCGACCGCATTGATCTGTTAAGTTTCTGTCGCCCGAACAAGGATCACAAGGGCGAAGATGCGAAGATGGCGGGCGAGATTGCCTCCTTTATGATCGGCTACGACCCGAATAATCCAAAAGGCGGCGAAAATCCGTTCTGGCCTCAATCAGCTACGTCGATGCTCAAGTGCTTTTTGTTATTCATGGCGGAACGCTTTCCGGGAAGCAATCCGGCAGACATTTTCAGACTGCTTGCGGCGCTGGCGCAAAAAGCTGAATTGGAAGCTAAAAAGAATCCGAAGACTCCGCCTCCGCATCCAATTCATACCGCCTTTATGAATGCGCAGAACCCGGAAATTAGAGCTGAGTGGTCTCCGCTCGCCACCTTAGACGAAAAAACGCTCGGCAACATCGTAATTTCAATGACGACGCCGATTGCCTGCTTTCGCGATCCGGCTGTCCAAACCGTGTTGTCTCTGCCCTCGAATGAAGAACGCGCGCGCGGCTGCCGCGTTATTGATTTTCGTGATTTGCGCCGTAAGGGAACGGCCATTTATGTCGTCGTGCCTGAAGGTCAGGCTTCTCGCATCAGTGCCGTTGTCGGCACTATTTTCGGGGTAGCAATGAACGTGCTCCGGCGTAGCGCTGATTGTCCGGGAACGTGCGATACGCTCGTTCAACTCGATGAAGCCGGTAATGTCCCGCTTCGTAATTTGCGAGAAGATATTGGCGTCGGTCGTGGTCGTCGAATTACTTTCTCGCTTGGCTATCAGGATAAGAATCAACCGCAAGCGCAGTATGGAGCTGATTATGCCAGATCGTTCTTGAATACAATGGGTCTGAAGGTTTTACTGCCGGGTGCGGTCGGTGAAACAGCAGAATGGTTCAGCACCATGCTTGATAAAACAACAACCCTCAAGCATTCAACTAATGATGCTAAAGCGGACGCTTTTGACAGTGAAAAACTCGATGAGATCGGGCGCGACCTGATGGATAAAGGTTCTTTGCGCCAGATGGAGAGATACAAGCAATGCGTGCTGGTCATCAATCAAGCGCCGCCGGTTCTCGCGCGTATGCCGGACAACGCTAAAGCTGTTGATCCGACGGAAAGCGCGCCGCAAAAATTCGTGTGGAGCGAGGAAGATGTGCGTCAGGCCAAGCAAACTGAATTAAGCCGCGCGCAGTTCTTCGAGCACGCGCGCAAAATACCTCGCCTTCCGCTTTCGGTTTACGACACCACACATGCCATTAAACTTTCTTCTTCAATTGCCTTTGATCTCGATAGCAAAGAGTGGACGACCGCTGATGTAATGATGAGGAATCGACAACTTGAAATTAAGAAGCATATAGAATCAATTGATAGTTTCAAGTCGGCGATGACTGCCGAAGAAGTCGCCAACACGCGCTCGCAAGTGTCAAGCGCGCTCACCGCATTTTACGATGTTCCTACAAGCGTCGATTCTCAACCTGAAGGCGATGTTCCAAGAGTAACTGCCGCCGCTGCGTCCGGCTTGAAGGAAACGGAAGAAAAGAGTTCGGATTCCGGTGAGGCAGAGCCAGCCGGATTAACAGAAGAATCTTCACCGGAACTAACACCGACGCATCGAGACGCGGAAAGCACTCCACAGATTATTCCAACTGCGACGAATGCGTCGAATAAGAAATTCGTGTCTCCATCTGAAAGAATGCAATTGGGCTTGGGGTCTTCTGAATTGCCGCTCGATGCCGAGGATGTTGCGGAAGATTTCAATGCGCCGCCCGATCATACGATGGATGTGCCTGTCTAAGTTATTAACATTTCGATTGAGGTTTGAAGATGTCAATTGATACGAAGCGCTCCGGCGATTCCGGTGGAATGCGATTTCGCCTTTTCAGGTATCCGTCGGCGCTTATGTTCATAGTGTGCGCCGCCGTGCTTTTGTTTTCGCATTTGACGTCCGCCTTTGTCCGTGAAGAAGTTTACAAGGGAAGCGCGCCCGTTCCGTCATTCATTTCTTGGCTTACGGATTTGAATGCCTATCACAGTCGATTTGCTGCTTACCCGCCGAGCCTCCTCGAACTGGAGCGAGACGTATGGCGACCCAATTGGCAAAAGAAGGGCGATACGAGTCCAACGAGCGTGCTGGAGCATGGCACACGCATGTATTTGCATGATAACTACGCTTATATCTACCAGCGTGATATAGCGAATACTTCCGTTTGCTCACTATGGGCTGTCCCGCAAGGAGAACGTATGAATGAAGGCAATACGCACTTTCTGTTAATTACACCAACCTCGACTACTGCGTGGCGTGGCGCGACTCTCACGCCCGAGCAAATTCACGGCATTCCTACTGCCGCAAGGCCGACGGGCGAGGATATGGCGCGGCTTGGGATGTTTAAGCAGAAGGATGTGCCGGACACGAAAAGCAAGTGGTCTTTTCTTCGATTCCTTAATCGCTGAATGGCATAACAACAGTTTAAGTTTGGCTTTCGCGAATGCTTCTCAGGCAACTTTCGCGTTGGCTAAGACAAAAGAGGCGAGAGAAATTCTCTCGCCTCTTTGTTTGTTTATGAACCGGCACGCTCAAGCGTCTTCGATCATATTAGCAGAGCTTCGATTAAAGGCGTTGCTTCGGTTGTTTCGAGAGCCGCCGATTCCGCTATTGTGGTGGCGGCTTCGCTTCCGATGGACGTGCTTTCGAGAGCTTCGTTGATACTCGCGAGTTCTGTTTTTATTTCGTTCTCGAAAACATCGAGCGCATTCTGCGGTTTCGATCCGCTGGCCTGCAATTGTTCGCTTTGGCGCATGGCTGAACTCACGCTGTCTGGAGAGTTAATCTGTTGAGCTTGAAGGCTCGATTCCTGCGGATTCAAATGAGCCTGCAACATCTGATTCGTATCCGTTGCGAACTGCTGCTGTTGTTGAAATGACTGAATCGTTTCACTGAGTTTCGAGCTTATTGTCGCTTCATCGCCGATTGCTTCCAAAGCGATCTTAGAATTCGTTTCAGCGATTACTTCTTCTTCGCAGGCGGTCATCTTTTCCATTGTTTTTGCATGGCGTGAGAGAGCAGAAGCTGCGTTGACGATTTCCGGGCTGTTTGTTTCCGCCGCTAGGTCATGGATGCGCTGCACTTGGCTTTCGCTATACGCTGGTTTTATGTCCGTAAACGAATCGCGCGATAAGTCATTGCGCCGGTCGGCATGTTTGAGCGTTTCCTGTAAATTAGATTTTTGAGAGACTTCTTCCAGCGACTTTGTTTTCTCTTGCTTTAGCTCACTCTCGACGCGCGTGCGTACTTCCTTGAGTTTTTCTGTTTTCCTTAACTCGGCGATGCGCGTTGCCTCTAGTTCCTTCATCTGCTTGTGGGCTTTGTACAAATCCCTGAAGAACATTACGGTTCTCACCGCCGGATCGCTCTGGAGGTGCATAAGCGGGTTCAAGGAATTGATTGTATGCTTGACCGGATGGATAACCGTGAACAATTCGCGTTCGACAAACTGCGTCGGATTCAAGGTGCGCTTGGCAAAGAATTTGAGAATATTTCCGCTGCCATGTTTTTCATGTTGCTCTAACTCCTTATCGCAGTGCGCGATATTACGCTGGCTTGTTTTCTCGTATTCTGTGATTGTCTTAAGTGACCACACCTCATCTTTCCCGGAAGCGCGAAGGCTTTGTGAGGCTTCTGCGGAAGCGAATGCCGAGCGGCGTGCGCCTTCTATTTTGAAGCTACGGTGTTCCGAATTCTCATCCGCTTTCTGCGCGCGAAGAACGAACGCATCAGCTTCCATTTCGGCCATGCGGACATGAGCTTTGAGACGCGCCGTTTCTTCATCGTCGCGCGCCGGAACATTGAATTCCTTTGCTTGATCGTGGCGGATTTCGTCGAGCTGCACAAAATCGTCAATATCGCGGCGGCGAAGCGCTTGTTCCTGAAGTTCGCCTAGCTTATCGAAGTGAATAAAAGGTTTGATTTCTTCGGCCTCTCCGCCTAACTTATATCGTAAGTTCTCCGCATCGAACTTCGCTTGTGAAAAACGCGCTTTCTTTTCATCTTCGTTTTTCACATCATCACGGTTCGATTGATGCTCGGCGTGCTTGAGGTCTGATTGCGCCGTCGTTTCGTTTCCGATGATTTCCCGCATGTGCAAGTTTTTGGAAATCTTCCACAGACGCGGGTGGTCGTTTTCATAATCTTGCCCGGTGATTTCACCGGACACGGTGCGAATACGATCTTGCGCTTTACTGAAAACGGCGATTTCCAAACCGGCAGCATTGCGTCTGGCTTCGGCGCGGAATCCGCGCGCCTGCATCGCCTTTTCCCGCTCGCCGTCGGTAAGCCTGCTGCATTCGATGATCGCGGCCTGCGCTCGTCGAACGTTTGTGCGCGCAAACAATCCTTCGGGATCACAAATCTCCTGCGGCTTTAAGACGACCATTTGCGCGCATCCGCTCAAAGGCCGTTGTGTCTTTGTGACATCGAGCATCAGGCGATGGCCTGCTTCCACTTCCCGTATGCGAACATTGATTTCGGCGCGCTCCCTTTCTGGCCGTTTCATTTGTTCCCGCGCTTTTTCGCGCAGGCTTTGAGTAAAGTGATTGCGGAATTCCTCGTCATTCTCGGCAAACCACAAACTTGCATCGACGGCGTTTCCGATATTTGAAGGAGCCGCAATGTCCTTCTCCGAACAAATGCGTGCTAAGGACTCGCGCTGGTGTTTCATTACATGATTAGCGCTCGCGAGTTCCGTGACTTCGGCAAGCGCAAGCTGTTCTTGGTCGCTGAGGCGGGCTTCTCCGTGCAAGACTTGTTCAGAGTTGACTAAAGCGATAACGGACTGCCAGCGGGTCAGCAAGCGTTCTTCGCGGGTCGTTTGCGCATCCGTTGGATTGAAGCCGACGATAATGTGTTCGTCAACAAGCGTATCTTTAAGCGCGTCCTTTGAAATTCTGCCAGCGGCACGCGGTTCGTTCGTGAGTAGGTTATTTAAGAGTTCGTTGGTGGCACTTGTGCTGACATCAGCACTTGATTCTTGAATCTCTCTGTTTTGCGCATCTAGCGATTTGGTTGGCGTCGATATACCAGCGCTTAATTTAGTTGTTCGCTTGTTTTCTTCTTTCGCGCCGTCGCCCTGCGATTTAGCCCATGTTGCTTCAACAGCGGCGCGCTTTATTGCAGCCGTCGCGCGTGCTTCGGCGGCTCTGTCGAGCACGCTTTGATTGTTTGCCGGTTCATCTGCAAGGCTAAAGAGCGGTTGCCCTTCGAGCATGACCGAGCGGCGCATGGCCGGAGTTATATTTATGCTATGGACGCTAGTTTGGTTTTCCGCTTGAATTGCTTCGACGTGTTGTTGCGCTTCGTCGCGGGTGTCGTAAGTTCCTCTCGTCGATAAGCCGCGCGTATTTCCATTCGGTGAAAATAATTCCGCATTAACAGCAAATTGCCGTTCGTCTCGAAGTGTAATCTCTTCGATTGTTGGATTGCGCTCTAAAGCCGATGCGTTTCCGTTAATTAAAATAGTGGTGCTAACGCTTGCGCCCCACTTCTTTCCGTACTTCTGCATGTAGGCGGGCAGCATCTCGTCGTAAAACTTCTTCATGCCCTCGCCGCCGACCTTTAGATCGAGGCCGGAAAGTTCTTTCATGTAACCGATGCTCGGCTGGCCTTCGCCGTTAATAATCTTCTGCGCGACATCTTTGCCGACCAGCCCGCTCAATTCATGTTCCGGGACGGTCTTTTGAATGACCGGGCGATCATCCTTAATCGCTTCGACTCCGTAAGTATCATCAACCGCATATCGCTCGTAACGAATCGAGTCAATCTGCTTGCTTAAATCGTATCGCTCCGATTGTTGTTCTCCGGTCGTCCATGCCAAGCGATCAAAGCCATTTTCGGCGGCATAGCGGAGCGCATGTTTCATGGCAAGCTCGTGCCATGTTTTACTGAACGGCGCGGCAGGGACTTCTTCGCCATTTCCGAAAAGCTCATTCGATAGTTCGGATTTTCGAGACAGAAGTTCAGCTTGCGATTTGCTTCCCGGCTGTGCCATAAACCAACCGTGCTTCTCTTTTTCTAAAGCTGTTATCCGTTCACTTATGCCAAATAATTCCTCTTGAAATTGCTCGGGGCTTTTATCTTCCCACTTTCTATCAATTAGCTGGAACCGCTGTTCGAGGATTTGTTCATCGAAAAGTTCAGTTGACTGCCTAAATATGGCGGCGATGGAATTGTATTCCTCATTAAGAGCGTTTCTGCTCGGCGTCGGTGTTTTATCTATATAGCCCTTGCTACGCCCTTCCTGGTGCCAATCGGATTGAACTTCCTCAATGAATAGGATACGCTTGCCTTCGGCATCCATGCGCTCGTTTAGGCGAAGGTGGGCGATGATGTTGGGTTCATCGAAGTGATGTGATTTGTATTCTTGTCTTTGTGCGGAAATCTCTTGCTCTGCAACCAGTTTTCTATATTCGTCTGTGTCGGTTTGACGATCCGCTTCAAGCTCGTTAATTCTGCGTCCCCTGTGTATTTGTTTTTCTGTGCCTTGTGTCGGCAGCGTTAGCAACAATTCACGATAGCTTCCATCAAGTGAGCCGGGTACGATATATTGTGCGAACTTCGTATGGTCTAATTCAGGAACTACCTTTGCATTTAACTTGTCTCTCTCGCCCTGTAAATCGGTTAGCCGATTGTGGAGGTCGGCAATTGCGGCGGTTGACTGATTTGGAACCGATAGTACGGTTGCAGCTTCACGCTGCAATTGGTGAAGCTGTGCGTCGATCTCATTTATCTGTTGAAAGATGATCGCATTCTCACCGGCACGCGCGCCTTTCATTATTTCCCGTACCTGTACGTTATTTAGCGCAAGGTAATCATTAACATCTTTCTTGGTGAGCGAGTGTCCTTCATTTTCGTTCAAAAAATCATCGAAGCCCGTCCATTTGATTTCGTCCGCTTTAACGCCCGCCTGTGGGTTTGTGATGATCGCTCTGATTTGTTGGGCGCTTGCACGGTTCGGCATTCGCTCCGAGATGGTGCGCTCAAGCCGCGAGTAAAACGGCTCCGATGATTGCGCGACTACGTCATCAAGTTCATGCGCATTAAGGTCAAACAGTGGCCGCTCAATTATTCTTTGCCCTTCGGGGACGAGTCCGACGTGGGCGAATTCATCTCGTCCAACATTTTCTTGATCCCATCCTCCCCGCCCGCCTTCCACGCTTCCATCAAGTCCGGCAAGTTCTCGCCCTTGTGCGCTCGCGGAAAACTTGATGAATCGTTCGTTGTATTCTCTGTCGGTTGCTGCTCGCTCGTAGGCGGCATCTCTGATTCGTGCTGATTCATCTGTTAGCTCCTTGAATTGTTCACGGCTTAGGTCGCCGTTTTTTGTCGCAATGGATTCAAACCACTGACTGAGATATGACGCGCCCTGTGCGTTCGTAAGACCGAATTTGTGGCCTTCGCCTGCGGCCACAATCGCCGCGAGTTCTTCGACGAGAATCGCTTTGTTGTCGGTCTTGTATTTTTCGGACAAAAGCGGGGTCGCGAGAAAAAGTTCCGGGCTGTACGCAAGGCTCTCGAACATTTGATCCCTAACTAAATCTTCAAGTGGCGCGGCGTTTGGTTGCGCGGCCATTGTCGAGTCGAATTCGTACCCGACGGCAATTTCATTTGAGTTGCCTATCACTTGAAAAGGATGAGCGCCGCGCATCTCGAAGAACTCGCGTGTTCCTTTTTCCGTCTTTGGAAGTTCAACGCCGGTAAGTTCCTCGAAAACTGCTCTTGCTGTTTTATTGTTCGGCGCGAGCATTGTCTCGTAAATGCCCGTCTCAATTGAGCGCGAAATGTATTTAGCCGTCTTCGGCGCAACCTCCGTGTGGATGGCCGGGTTAAGTTCGCGCAACCGCTTGGCAATCTTCTCGACGTGTCTCTCCGTCTCCGGTATTAGTCGTTCACCTTCGCCCGTGATGTCGAAGACGACGGTACGCATACCGTTAATGTATGGCGTTGCATCCAGCACTTCCTGCGCGCTTGCTTTAGAAGTTTCGTGCGCGATGCGTTCGGCTTCGGCGCGGTTCCCTGCCACTACTTGCGTTGCTGGTTCTGTGCTGGCCGGTGCTTGATTTGAAATTTCAAGCGAGCCGCGTTCATTGATTGTAAAGAGCGGCCCGGCTTGATTAAAGACGTGAAGCTCCAGCCGCAGATCGCTGCATACGGGCGTCATGCGTTCTTTGATAAGGCTAGATACTTGTTCCGGGTTGAGGCCGCCTTTGCCTGTGCCTAATAGCGGCATGTTTATCTTCGGAGTTTCTCCCTGCGCCCGGACTCTTTCTATGACTTCGTTTAATTTGCCAGTGCGCAGATGATTCGATAATGCTCCCAAGCCTTTTTCGATGAACTCAATTCGGCTCGGATTACGCCAGTCGGCTTTTGTCGGGAGATGCGCGATCACCTCTCCGCTCGGAGCCGTTGCGCTGTGGATGAACCCGATCTGGAAGGGGATTATTCCCGGACGCGCACGGCATACTTCCCTAAAATCTTCGGCAATGCTCGGCCATTTATCGGCAATTGCTTTTGACGCGCCTGCGCCCATCACGCCAACTGTATTTGACGGATTGATGATGATATGAGCGCCACTATTCAAGAGTCCTTCTTTTTCTTCAGCGGCAGTTTCAATGTTCTGTACGCTTGACGCAGGATTCGCGCGCGCAGAATTGTCCGACGTGCTGGCTAAATCGACATCGGCATCTAAATGCACAGGCTCTTTTGCTTTGTTCTGTTCGACATTCGCTTTGACGCTGTCTTGCAAACCAATTCCGGCATCTTGAGTTTTACTTACGCCGAATTGATTGAAGAACTTATCGAAATCGAAATGCCTACGGTTTTTGCTGTCCGTTTGCGCATTGGCTTCGCGCGCCACCGCATCGGGCAGCACGTCGTTTACATAGCGCGCGAGTTCCTTATTATTTATAAAGGCCGGGTTGTCTTTGTTCGCGGCATACACAGCAGACCACAGGCCGCGCTCTGTATAATACGGGGCATCTCCACGAACATAGCGTTGCAAATCATCGGTTGAAACCTTTGATTTGACTTCTAATTTCACCGCCTCAACAATTCGCACGGCGTCCGCGTCGCTTTCAAATTCCAAAACAAAACGACCGGACTCAGCGGCTTCATCAAGGTTGCTGTCGGATGTTTTGTTCGTCGTTGCACGGCGGCTCTCGGAAACAATCTCTGCCATGTCCGGGTAATCGGCGAGCACCCTTTCCGGCACTTTGATTCCTTCAGTGATTGCCTGCTCGACAATCAATCTATGATTTACTTCGCCGATTTCGTGAACGTGTTGTAGATTCCAGATATGTACAAGAGAGGGGCTGGCGGCTTCTTCATTTGGTAAAAGGCGAAGGCCGTCATAGCCGCACATCCTAGCGGCATACTCTAAATTTAATTCCTTGCTTTCAGCCAAAGTAATGCCGGAAAATTTTCCGCCTGCTTTGTTAATGCTTTCCCGCAATGCGTTTATTTGCTTCGTATTGTTGCCGGAGCTTCCCGCAATGTTTAAGGCTTCTTCAGTTATCTCCAGCGCAGTTTCGTAATCGTCTGAATCCGCGATGTCGGCAGTTTCATACGAATACATTTTGAAGTGATCTTGCGGCGCGAGAGATATATAACGAGCGTAATCGGCATTCTCTACCGGCTCGGTTAAAAGCCCGTCATTGTGCAAATCCCTTCGCCCGAAACCACGCGCTTCTTGGCCGTAGTATTCATCGCGCGTCATCATCCATGCGGGAACAACGAGCGATGTGAAGTTTTGCTGCTGCGGTTCTTGGTCGTTTTCTTCGATGAGGACAGCCGCCCGGTGTTCTATATCTTTTGTTTGGGCTTCGGAAAGAATTTGTACTTCGGGTCTTGTTTCTTCATAGACGGCGATGCGCGCCTGCATCCCCTCATATTCTTCGCGCAGGCGATTAAAGAATTTCTGTTCTGTGACTTGACCGATGCCTTCATTGCGGGCTTCGGCGATTCGTTCGGACATCTCGGCGAGCGCAAAGCCGTATTCCTCTACTGAATCCAAGTCGGTTTCGTAAACGGCTGCATCAAGCATATCCTTATCCAAGCGCACGATGCGCTCATCGCTCTGCAATGCCAGCGGCAAAAACAGGTGAACGTCGCTCGCATCTTGCTCGCTTAAACTAAGGTGAGATTTAGGATCGAGTAATCCACTGATAACGGCGCGGTCGGCTGTCTCTGGCGTCAACATAAAATCCATGCGCGCCTCAACTGTTTTATCTTCTGCGATATTAACAATCGTGGCATGTGCCGCCGGAGAATTCGTCGTTCCTAAAATCAAAATGTGTTCGCCGATGGTCAAGGCATTCGCGTTGTGATCGACGATTGAATCGGCAGTTGCGACTACTGATGCTTCCGGCTCGGCTGCTCGGCTGCTCTCATCCAATTGAGCAATCAGATCGAAGGCTTCGACTTCCCGTAAGGCTTCGATGGCGGAAAGCGCGCCGCTCGTTCTTGTCACTCCATCCGCGTATAGATGCCGCACATGATAAGCATTTGTTTCGGAGTCGCGGTATGCAATCTTCTCGCCGTCTTCGATGAGCACCGCGCGTGCGAGAATTTGCGTTTCCGTTAAGCCGTAAGGTTGTGCTTGTACTGAAAGAGCATCCGGTTCGACGATAAGATTTTGTTTCTCACCGGCGGCGTCAATAAAATCGGAATCCGTTTTTACTTCATCGCCGCTTTCCCGCAAGGGTGCTTCAACTTGAGCGTCGAGTATGACTTCATCAGCGAGTTCTTCTGCATTGATTACTGCCACCGACTCTAATTGTTCCGTCGTCGGTTCCCCGCGCATTAAACGCGCGGCGGCGGGCGTCAAGGCCGCCTGAACAATTTCCATCCGGCGCGCGAGTTCAACTTCAATGCGCGGCATCAAGCGCGCGAAAGCATCCTTCGACCAATAGCCGGGTTGTTCGGTATAGTCGCGACTGACTGAATAGAAGTTTTCACTTGCGCCTGAATCGGCAAGGTTGGTTGACACATACTGTTCAACAAGCCGGGCGAAGATTTCGCGCGGACGTTGCCAGTAGGCTCCGAGACGCACCTTTACGAGTTCATGCGTGATGCGGTCTTCATCGGTTTTCAGGTCTTTGGATTTTTGCGAAAGCAATTTGGAGACGCGGTAAGTATCCGTCATCGTATCGCGTGCATCACGAAATAAGCGCCGCCCAGCGGGTTCTTCTAAAATCTGAAAACGCCCGTGATAGTCGCCTTCCGACAGGTAATGCACATCAAAGCTCTTACCGCGCTTGCGCCATTCAGTGACGCTCACTTTCTCAATGCTTCCGGCTTCGTGGTCAAGCCAATGCGCCCACTCATGCGCGAGCGAAGGAATACGCCCGCCTGTGATGTGCGAGTGGATGCCGATGGTGATGGTTCGTTCGGACGGATGATAGACGCCCGCCGCGTCATTCAAAAACGGGTATTTGCCGCTGGTATGCGCGATGGTCACATTGCCTGTGCGCAGTAGTTCACGATGAATGCCGATGATGGATTCTACTTCATCCATTCCGCGCTCAATTTCTGCGATCTGATCGGCGCTGATTTCACGGCCATCTTGTCTTTTGACTTTGTAGCCGCGCGTGTCCTGCATCGAATCGTTGACGGCAGCCGATTGATTGGCAAACGATGTGCGCCAACCTTTTTCATATCGCGCGCGGTTAGTTTGCGCCGTGCGAAAATCATCGGACTGAGCGATGATCTCCTCTGCCACTCGTTCGCCCTTCGAGATAGCTTTTGACACTGCCGCTGCGTAAGTTTGCTCAAAACTTTTTTGCTTGCGGGCAAGATGCACTTCCGGGTCTGCTAAAACTCTTTCCCAAGAAATTATTTGGCGCTCTAAATCGCGCGTTGTTAGATTGTTGGCATTCGGTCGAGCGGCGCGGATTGTTTCGAGTTCTCGTTTATTACGCGCGACCGCATTGCGATACGCCGCTATATCTTCGACGTGGCGTCGAGCCATATATTCGTCGCGCATCATCTCCCACGTTTTTAAGCCCTCGGTTCGAGCCAACACTATTTCGTCGCGTTCGGTCACGGCATCGAGGCGAAACGACAAATCGCTTTTGCTAATTGATTCAATGGCCTGCGAGACGTTGAAAAGTTTGCCCCGCACAAAATTGCCGTGAACCTCTGCACCATGACCGATAATTATGTCATCGGCGCGCGCTCTTTCCGCTTGAGCACTCCAGTATTCATCGGCGCTTGCTTTGAGGGGATCAAGAGCGTTTGTTCTTCTGAGTCTGGCGAATGCTTGGCTTTGCGCGATGTCGGCAAGTTCTTCGGTCGCCGCTTCGAGGTGATCGCGCGATAGGTCATACTCACGCAAGGCATCGCCGGAGATTTGACCGGCGTTACCCGACAGGCCAGCGGTTAGAACGGCGCTCAAATGCTCGCCGGGTGAGACGACGCCGACACGCTTCGCTAATTCTTCTGCGGTTTCGACACTAATTTCGATTGATTCATTCCGCTCATTTTCAATTCTTATGCCTTTATCTTCAGCTTTTATTTGTTCAGGAGAAATTAAAGTAATACCTTCGTCGTTTATTTCCGTTTCTACTGGACGGCCTTCAATCAGTTCTTCTTTAACCGCATGGACGACGTTTTCGATTATCTCGCGACGCGAGTGTGTTATCAGCGTGTCCGGGCTTGTTTCGGCACGGTCAAAAAGGCTTGGCTGACCGACGAAGCGGGTTGGCTTGACAGGTATCCATGAAGAAGGTTTGGGTTCTTCGACAATAGATTTTTCTTCTTTCGACGAATTTAATTTTTGTGTGTCGAAGGCGGCTAAATGCTCACGGCTACGCTTTGGGTTGGCGATACGCCAGAGCGCGTAGTTTGCAGCTTCACCGGCGGGCAGGGCAGCGAATTTGTTTGATTGAGGATTGGTTAGGTAATAAGTGATTTTGTTGCGCGTCTCGCGCGTCTTGCCGTGTGACTTTTGTAGATGGATAAATCCCCGCTCGATGTGGTTATCAACGTATTCACGAACGGATGTCTCTCTTTGTTCCGCGCTGCCGCGCGAAGTCCTCAACGTCGTGGCCGACGCTTGAGCGATGATTTTGAAGTCAAGTATTTGTTCTTCGTCTTGCCGAATTTTGCTGCGGCTAAGGTTGGACTGTTTTAAGGACTCTGATTGAGTTGCTTCTTTACCGGCGGCGGAAGACTCATTGAGAGCCACAGGAGCATCGGGTTCGGAGATTGCAGTCACCGGTCGAGTTGATTCGTCCTGTGCGGCGGCACGTTCGGCAAATGCTTTACCGACTGGCTCGCCCATGGCGGACGCGATAAAGTCGGCTTGGGTTTCTAAGGCGTCTTTATTTCCCTGTAATGAACGTTGCCAATTCTTTTGCTCGCGTTCGAGCCGCGCGCCCGATAATTTCTTTTGCGAACGCGGCTCAATTCCTGAAGCAATGTTTTCTTGCAGCGCTTCTATTTCGCGCCACCACGAAATGCGTTCTTCGAGCGCGGTGTCGAGCAGGATTTCCGGGCTATTGCATTCGTAACTGTATTCGCGCGATTGGCCGAATCGGTCAATATCAATTTCCGGCCAGTTTTCAGGGCGATATAATTCTTCTTCGCCTTCTTCGTTTCGGAAATAAAAGTGACGCCCAAGACTATCGACCGGCGCATCAATAACTTCGACTGCGGGTTCTACGCTTGTGGACGTTTGTTTCTCTTCTACGTCTGTTTCAGCCACACGCGCGTTGTTTCGCTCGCTTCGGCTTCCATCATCTCCTGTTCCCAATCCAAGAGTTCCGGCTGGCATCGTAACTCCGATTCGGCCAACTCCCGCGCCGTTAGAAACGGCTTGTGATCGTTCAATAAAAGTAGAAGCAGATGAGCGCAGCTCTCCGCCGCCGCTTCGCTCTGGCTCTCCAATTCTTGGACGCTCATTTTCTTTGTCTCGGTCGGGCGCAATTCCTCCATGTACTGTTTCGCCGTTTGCGCCCATTCCCGTTTCATCTGCGGAAGGTTCTCCATGATTTCCGTGATGCTCGGACGTATTTGGTTCATCATTATTTTCCTTCGTGTCGGATAGTTTGACCGGGGCGGCTTCGCTGTTTGCGGTGTCGCTAATCGTCTCGGCTGCTTCGTTAAAAACGGACGGCGATATTTCACTCTTTTCACTTCGCTCTGTCAAAGATTCGATTTCAAGGCGGACATGATCTTTGTCGGCATCGCTTCGCATTTCATCGCGGCGAATTAGAACTTCGTCATTCAAATCTTCGCCCTCCGGGAGATAACTGTTGACCAAACCTTTGTAGCCTGCTTCATGCAGTGCGTCGCAAATTTTTATAGTTCCCTTCCATCCTTGTTTTCCACCGACTTTCGAGAAGTCAAGATTGTTATAGGCAATCGTCACGCGAGTATTTTCGTCACTGATGCGGCTGATATATTTGACGATCTCACTGATGCCGCCCGTCCCGGCAGTTGAAATGACGCATTTGCCGGTCAATTCATGTTGGTGAAGTTGCACATAGGAAAGCGCTTCAATGGGAGCTTCCGTAAAAACAAAATGGCGGGCGTTTTGAATATCGCCGATGTAGAACCATCCGTTGAGTTTGTCTGTACCCGGCGCATTGCCGCGCTTTGTGCCGTAAGTGGCGCGCCATGTCGCTCCGTTGACAATTCCATCGAGCGAGCGGTGTAGAAACTGACATGAGCCGAATGAGTTGGCGTATAAAAGTCCTTCGGAGATACAGGCGTCAACGACGGTAGGCGAGAGGCCGCGCACATTCGTTAAGTAGTCTCGAACGACGGGCAGCTTTCTGGCGTTCGGCGGCATGATGTCGAGAGGCTCTCGATCCCGGTGAACTTTCTCGGTCGGAATCGCTTCGGTTTCGCGTGCTACGGTACGGATTAGACCGGCGCTGAAATTGTCTTTGAGGTAATTACGTGCCTTCTGAAAATCATCGTCTCCGGTGACGTAACGAACGAAGTCGATTGCTCCGCGCCCGCCTTCAAATTCATCGCGCCCATCCTTGAAATAGCGGTTGGAAAATAGTTGTCCGTCCACCTTTACACGGATGTTCTGATTGTTAGTGTATACGTTTTCACCGGCGCGATTCATCTTGGTCAGGCCAAGCGTCCTTGCTACTTCTTCGAGCGGCAACTCGCGCAATTGCTTTGTTAGTTCGTGCATCGCCTCCGTGCGGGTTTTGATTACGTCCTTCGCTGTGGGCTGCCGTTCTTTTTTCTCCTCCTCAATTTGTGAATCTGTTAGTGGTGGAAGTTCGTTGCGATCATCCTCGCGTAATTCTGTTGTTTTCGACTCTGTAATTTCATCATTAATCGGCGCGCCGGAAACACTTTGTTCTTGAATTCCCGCTTCAAAATCACGGCGGTACGGCGTGACGCGGCAAGTGTCGTCCTCCAAGTTTTCAATTTCGCCGTAGCTGGAAAGCAAGTTGAGTGCTTGTCCCGTTTGCGGAGTAAGGGCATAGAATTCTTTGCCCGAATAAAGCGATTCAAGTGCAGCGAGCGCGATGCCGCGCCGTCTTTGATCCGGGGCGATTTCAAGCGTAGTTAAGACCTCGCGTCCGTCCATTAATTCCGTCGCATAGCTTCCGACGTGCTGACCGTTCAAGTTAATGTGGCCTTCATAAGTAAGCATTAAATCAGCGACGCTTACGGCATCATCTTCGGTATTTGCGCGGCTCGTCTCAGCGTTCTCCGGTTCACTCTGGGCGCGCACTTCCGCCGTGTTGGTTTCCGGTTGATTGGCAAGAACATGAGCGACGGTTTGCGCTGGTGCATCGCGCTCATCGAAGGCGGCGATTTCTCCCGCAAGGTGCATCTGGATTAGCTGCTCATTCCAAGTTTTACCGTACCGCTGCTTGGGACGATAAGGCACGCATTCGGGAATTGCACTTCCGCCCTGAACGATTTTGTTAAAATTACTTTTAAGATTTTCTAAAGGGTCGGCGAGTTCTTTTTCTGTCCCGGTTGTGCGGGCATCAATAATGCGCACCGGCTCGCTTTCGTTGCGTTCAGTCATGTGCTGAATTAGAGCCGCGTCCGGCGTTTGGGCGACGATAAAACAAACCCGGCTTAAATCTCTTTGCCCGTTTGCAATGTCATACAAGCTCGCCGCTTCAATCGGATTTGAAACGATTACAAAACGATTCGCAGTTTCGATGTCGCCGATGTAAAAGTTGCCTTCGCCGCCTTCGGCATATCGAGCATCGTAACCGCTTATTTCTCCCTTCGAGTTGCGGCGCACAAATACAGGATCGCTCGCGCGGCTCAGGTAAAGAGCGTTCGAGTCGATGAGTTGTTCGATTGTTTCCGGGTTGATTCCTCTTACTTCGATTAGGTAATCCGTGCTCTTTATTATTTGACTTTGCGAGTGCGCTCGTTCGGGCATCACGAGCGGCGCATGAGTGGGCGTTTGCTCGGCGCGCACGAATTGTGCGGGAGAAACATTTGTTAAGCTCTCTAATGCGTCATTGAAGGGTTTGGAAAGACGCGAGGTTTTGCTCTTATCATTGCCGAACCATTTCCCGTCAAATCCTTTGACGAGTCGCGGCTGATTAGTTTCAACATCTATCATCGCTTTCGGGATAATGACGTGCGCGTGCGGATTGTTCGTGTTCAAGTGAATGCCGAAAATATAATCGGTGCGGCATTTTATATTTGCGAGGATTCGATCCGTTCCGGTGCGAACAAGTTTCTCCATCCCGGCCATTCTTGACTCGGCATCCGTCCCGAAATTCATGTAGCTCTGTTCATCTTTGAGTGAGACGATAATCTCAAATATGTCACCATTCTTTAGTTCGCCCTGCCGGGCTAAAATAGCTGACGCTGCTTGATAACCTAAATCGTTTTTGTCGCGACTATAGAGCTGTCGAATGCTTCCCTCATTGGGTGCTAGTTTTCCTTCAGCAACATATCGCACACGATTACTGCCTACGCTTCCGCCGCCTGAAACAGATACGCTCATAATTGTTTCCTTAAAACTCTAAAGATAAAGTGAAGTTTCGCACGACACCTGAAGTGCCGTTAAACAATATTATCGTACCATAAACGATATTAAACAACAACAGGCAAAATTAAAGCCCTGCCGATTTAGCAGAGCCTTCTTCAACTGTTTGTCCTACTGTTTTTTATTCGGCAGGAAAGCCTTTTGGTACGTCGAAGGGATTTTTAACAATGGAAGTTTGTGTAGCTTGCGTTGCCACTTGTTCGGCATTCGTTTTGGGAACAGTTACTCCGGTAGCTTCAGTTAATCCAAGTGAAAATTCTTCTGCTGCTCGCTCATACTCGCCTTCGAGAAGTATGTTCCCTGCGCGAATGTTCGCTTTGAAAATATTTAACCTTTTGCCGAATCCGGCAGCGTAGTTTTCAAACGGTGTTTTGGTTAAACGGACGACGAATAATCCCAGTACATAGTGACGCAAAATGCCGTAGCAAATGATTGAAATTTCGAGCAATCGGTTGGCTATATTAGTATGTTGGGCGGTTTGTCTTTCAACTTGCGCTAACCGCTCTGACAAGCCAGCTAATAAAGCTTTATTTTGCGCCATCTCTTCACGTACATGCTGGTCAACTGCGACGATGGTTTCAGCTAAGTATTTCGTGCCTTCATGGACGACCATCTCTTGTTTTTTGACGACCGCATACATTGTTTCGTCTTTGCCCAAATCGGTGTTTCTTTCGACTCTGACGCCGATGTGAACATACTCAATAAGCGCATCGCTCATGGTTTTATAGCGCCCGGCAGTTATCGCCGATTGAATATAATCATCATCGCTTTGGTAGAGTTTGGCAGAGCGTACTATGCCAGATCGTAGTTTAGGTTTACGTTTGAATATTGACATTTTGCATCACGCCTTTTATGAATGGATTTTGCCTCCTGATAGCTCCCACTAACAACAATAGCAAGTTTTGTTTTACAAATCAAATTGTTATACCAAAATGCTGTTCTAAGCGTAGCTACATCAATCACTTACACAAATCGTATAAAATTTAATCAAGATTTATACGATTTATACGATATAAGCCTAATTAATGCAGCAAATAGAAATTTAGCTGGCGAACCTCTTGCATTGGCAAACTTTTCACCCTTTTTCGCGCCGCACATTCCACTCAAGAGCCTCAATAAACGTGAATTACTAATTACAATTAGTAATTCACTCAAAATACGAATTACTAATTCGCTGGAGCGTGAATTAGTAATTCCACATTGATGCGCGCTTTTTTTGTGCTAAGATACAAATGTTGTGCAATGAAAAGGCTTCATTGCGAAGCGAATTAATTTGCACAATCGTAAACACAAAAGAAGCATCACCGGGCATTTAATTAAACTTATTCAGAGAGCAGCTTAGAGCGATCACATCCGTCGAAAAAAGGTATGAATTAAATGTGTCTCCGAATGATTGGCGCAGGCGTGAAAAAGTTTAACAGGTAAGTACGTAAATTTAGTATGGCGAAACTGCTTGAGAACGGCTCGTACATCTTGCAGATGGTCGTAAACGAGACTGAATACGAAAGCGCGATTGGCCCGCAGATCGCCGAGGAAGGGCTTTCGGAATCCTCTTTTTTGCGCGTTCGATGCGGCTTGCTTGCACGCATGAGCGCGCGCAAAAAAAGAGAAGTTTCGACAGGTAAAAGGGCGCACAAAAGGCGACGAAAAAAGCGCCTTACGGTGGATTCGACCGGAGCCGGTCAAATGCCTTTTGTGGGACACACCGAAAGGAAATCTGCGTTCCTCGATCTGTCCGACAATTCGGAGCCGCCGGAACAAAAAGCCGGGCGCGCGCGAAAAAATGATACAGTAAGTGAAAACGATCTACTTGAATTATAAAGGATATTTAAGAATGTTAGACACGCCGAAAACATTTGTGCTACAAACTGAAAAGTGTGCGGCCACCGGGCCGCCGAAATCTTTCAAGTTTGGAGTACATAGCAATGACAAAACGCGCATCCCGAGACGGCCAAAAGACCGTTCCATTCGACGGTGAAAAGCCGGAATACACCAGCCTGAATCTTCAGATAAGCACGCGGTTCAACTCTCGATTCAAGAACTACGTGACTCATTATGAAGAAGCTACGGGACACAAACCGGACGCCGGAATTCTGCTCGCCGACATCGTAAATAAAGGTATGGAAAGCGACGATTCCTTTCTCCAAAAAGAGCGAAACGGCGCATTTAATAGAGACACAGCAAGAGACATCGCGGGCGCTCCGGCGACGAAATAGAAGCGCCTCAAACGGCGGCTTTTTCAAACTAAAAACGGCGCATGTAAATACCTCTCGAACACACGCCACAAGGCAAGCGGTAGTAGCACCAAAAACAAGTTCGATTAAACATTCAAGCAGCCGCTCCAAGATGGGGCGCAGGCTGGCGGGAAGGAAGGGTGTGAATGGCGAAACGAAGAGGGGTTTTCATCGGTTCGTATGTTTCTGAAGGATTAAAAGAGGACTTAAGGCAGCTAGCAGATAAGGGTCACAGGACGCTTTCGCAGGAGATCAATCGAATTTTAGAAGAGGAAGTCGAGCGGCTTAAAAAGGGTGGCGCGCTCGACTCGCCGCTGAATGAAACGGAAGCGGCAAACAATGGTGAATCCGGTGCTGAACTGGAGCGCGAAGAAATGTTACTCGAAGGACTACGCGTGCTCTTAAAACGCGATGATGAACGGAGTGGCCGGAAAGGTCGAAAAGGTAAATAAGGCGCATCATCGCGTTCTTCTAATCTCTTCCGACACGCCGCTAAAACGGGGAGCAGGCTGGCGGGAATAAAGTTGCGCCTCTACATCAGCCGGTACCGTCCACAGGCTTAACGCGCCTCTGCACGGTACCGGCTCCGCCAACGCCTGCACGTCCGCAAGCTGCCATGCAAAGCGCCCGGCAGAGTAGTCGCCGTAAAGCCGTTCGATAGCTGAAATTTTCGGCGCGATTTCTTCGGCGCGAAATACTTCGACGATGCGGGCGACTGCTACAATCGCGCCGAGAGGTAGGCGAGCGGGTAGTCGGCCTAATGACAATTCTAGGCTTGCGAAATCTCGCGCCCACTTCGGAAAATTCTTTGCTGCGTGGATCGCTATCCGGCCTCGATAGTGAGTTGTCCAAGAACGGGTTTCGTATTGTTTTACGCCAAGGGCGACCGCCGTTGCCCATGGCTGAGTTAAAGAAAGTGCCTTCAAGTATCACCTCGAACTCGTTTCAGCTTTGAGCAGCTTTTGACACGCCCTACGCGCGCGAACATCAACTTTAATTTTCGAGAGAAAGCGATGTTCGCGTCGGGCGTATCGAGAGTGGGCGGCCGAGAGAAAAAGCCTGTTTTGAATTAATTTCCGGTCTGATGAAGACGAGTGGGAAAACTGTTATTCGGCTCAGTATTCGCCGGAAGAAGCTGCGTAATTGTGCCGACGATTTTTCCGACATCCTCCGGTTTTACAAGGTACGCATTGGCACCGGCAATCAGCGCTTCGGATTCTATTGCGCTACCGGAAAACATCACGATTGGAATGTGCGCGCGATGCGCGTGGCCGCGTGCGCGCCGCACAAGTTCGATGCCGTTTATGCCGGGTAGCTCGTTGTCCAAAAGAATCAAATCGTAATGATTGTGACCGTCGATTGCCTCCGCCGCTTTTACTCCGCTGGCGTAAGCCTCAACAATCCAATTTTCGGATTCGAGCGTTTCCCTGACGAAGCTTTGGACAATCGCATCGTCTTCGGCATATAGAATCGTCCGCAATCGCGCTCGCTGCTCGACCACTTCTTTTTCTTGCTCCGGCGGCTCGTTAAAAGATTCGTCGCGCCATTCATCGAGGCGCACCGGAAAAGTTCGTTTGCGGTCGCCCCGCCGTCTTTGTTTGATCGGCGTGCGGGCGTGTTGCAAATTTTTGTGGCGATTATCCAGAATCGCGATAAACGATTGATGGTTAGTAAATCCGAGAAGTCGTGAAGCCTGCGTCGGCGCGCCGTTCGCGCATTTCAGCGCGCGCTCGATTAAAAGTGCTTCATAACGATGAACTTCGTCAGTAAAAGAAAATTTCTCCCACGTCTCCTCAAGCGTTCGTAATTGCTCGGTGGCTGTCACGGGCTGCGCTCCGACCATGTAAATAACACGCCGCGCAATGTCATTTAATCGCATCAAATTTTTGTTATCTTGCGAGTTGTAAAGAAAGCCTGCGGCACGCTCATAAATGTCGCTTAATTCGCGTATGATAAGACGGTCTCCGAGTTCTTCGAGAAGCGTTAAAGCCGCGTCGCCCGCGCCCTCGAAATCGGAATTTTGTTGCGCTTCCGAGATTGCCCGCCACAGTGTTTCTTCCGCCGCAGAGTATTGCCGCATCCGCGCGAGCGCGACGGCGCGCTTGGTCAAAGCCCGGACAAGTAATTTCCTTGCTTTCGGTTCGGCGCTTCCCTCAAGCGCCGCGATTGCCTCTCGCGCTTGGCTCTCCGCGAGCGGAAAGTTTTTTTCGGCAATCCGTGTAATCGCCAGCGCTAAAGAACTGTAAGCGGATCGAAAACAATCCTTGCTATTGTTATCCATTAGATACACATAATTGCAAATTATGTGCCGGAGCCGCAAGGGGCTAATTTTTCTTGGGAAATGGGGGAATTAAGCGGGGAAGGATCAATGCGAGGATGTAAAATGGAACGCAGCTTTTCCTGTGTCCCGTTACTATTTGTTGAATCTATTATAGTTACGCTGCTTTGCAATATTTCGCGCAAGCCGTAACGACTTGCCGCCTGTTTTAATGCGGTAATTCAGCGTTTCGTGATGCTTGAAGCCGAGCAGCCGGGCGGCCACAGAGACTTTACCTTTGGCTTCCTTGAGCGCCTCTTCTATAAAACGCTCCTCAAACAATTTCACTTCTTCCGGCAAAGAAAAATTCTCCCATGGGGATGCGAAACCGGCTGATAGTGTTTGCCGTAAGGCGACGGTATCGACGGCGGCAGCCTCAATCACCGCATCCGGTTTTGACTGAAGAACCGTTCGCTCAACGAGTGAGCGCAACTCGCGCACATTGCCATGAAGCGGGAGCGCTTGAAGTCGCTCTTTTGCTTCCGGCGTGAAGGTGATGCTTTTAGCATAACGCGCTTTGAATTCGTCGAGAAATTGTGCGAAAAGAACGGGGATGTCTTGCGTCCGCTCACGAAGCGGCGGGATTTCCAGATGAAAAGTGCTCAATCTGTAAAACAGATCGGCGCGAAAAGTTCCTTCCGTCACCGCCTCATTTAAGTTGCGATTGGTGGCAGCGACAATTCGCACGTCGATGCGTTCGACGGTTGAAGCGCCGACGGCGCGCACTTCATTGTTTTCAATGAGCCGTAAAAGCGCCGCTTGTTTGTCGATGTTCAGTTCACCGATTTCATCGAGAAAAAGCGTTCCGCCAGACGCCTCGCGCGCCGCTCCCGGATAGTCTTCATAAGCGTCCGTAAAGCTCCCCTTTCGATGCCCGAAGAGTTGCGATTCGACGAGCGCGTCCGATAGGGCCGCGCAGTTGACGGCGACGAATTCGCCGGAGCGTCCGCTCCAGTTATGGATCAGGTGCGCCAACACTTCTTTGCCTGTACCCGTTTCGCCGGTTAAAAGGATTGGGCGGCTGGACGCGCTCGATTGATGCGCTGTGCGCAATAGAGATTCGATTTTTTCAGACGCATAAATAAAGTTGGGAGCACTGAATTCGGCGAGCTGTTTCTGCTCGGCGGTAACGACACGCAGAGCGGCGCGGCGCAGTCTGGCGAGAGTTTCGATGTTTGTAGTTGCTCCCAAGAATTGATCGGCTTGGGCGTAGAGTGAGCGCAGCTCATGCGGCGGGATGAAATCGCCGGATTCTTCGAGGAGAGCGAGCGTGGCAAGCCCTGCGCCGCCCGTGTTGCCTGAAGCGAGAGCCGACTCGATTGCTCGCTCAATCACAGCACGCGCTTTGGCGAATTGGTTAAGCCGCGCGAGTGCTCGGCCTTGCGTGACAAGCGCTTCGGCAAGGAGTGCCTGCTCACCCCCCTTTTCGAGCGTTTTAACGGCTCCGCGCGCCGTTTGCTCGGCACGCAGTGCGTATCCCTGCGCGAGATATACGCGCGCCCTCGTTTCATCTACCTGAGCAAGGCTTCCATAGTCTTTGAGTCTGGAAAATGTTCTCCGAGCAAGTTCTAATCTCTCTTGGGCTTCGCTGTTCCTGCCGAGCGTTAAAAGCAGAAATCCCGCATTGTTATCGACGCGCGCAGAGTAACGCGCATGTCTGGCTTGCTCAAAATGAAAGCGCGCCGCCGCGTATTCCACAAGCGCGCGGTCGGTGAAGCCGGGCCGCTCGTCGCTTGTGCCGAGATACTTCAGCACATTTGCCCGCGTGTTATGGAAATTGCCTTTTAAGGTGTGGCTGCCGTATCGGTCGATGACGGCGGCGGCGCGATTTAGGATGTCGAGCGCAGCGTCGTAGCAGGCGGCTGATTTTTCGACAATCGCGCTACGAAGCATGGCGACGGCCATCTGCTCGCCGGGATTTTCATCCAGATAATCGAGCACAGCGCGAAGCATAATGCGCGCTTCATCGTATGCGCCCTCGCGCCAGTAACAATACGCCAACTCCGTGTTTGCTTCGGTGTGCGCCGCTTCGTTTCCAAGTAACTTAAAAAGCCCGGCGCTTTCACCGATCAGATTTTTGGCCTCCTCCTGCGCGCCCGCGATTTGTTTGGCGCTGCCGATCCAGCCCGTCAAAACTCCCACGCGCAGCACCGCTTCCGCCGCGACATGCGGATCGAGCCAACTTGTGTCCGGGCGAATGCCTGCGCCTTGCCACAACTTACCGAGCGCGCCGCTCGCCGCTTCGTAATTCCCTGCTTCTTCCAATTCCTTCGCGAGTTGGCAACGGCTGAGTGCGTCTTCACTCTTGGTTAAATTACTGCTTTGGTGGACTAAGGGGTTCGCTAAGTTCATGTGAGGATTAGCCTTATATTAGTGTTGCGTAAAATTGCGCAAACGCACTGGGATTGCGCTTATAATTGTTTTGAGCGGTGCTCCCTCCCCCTACTCTACTGATCTTCTTTTGCGAGAAGATCGGCAATCCGCTAAACAACCAATCAGGAGATTATAATGAAAAACATTAAAACAATCGCGACTGCAATCGCGCTGACTCTCGCGCTTTCCTTTTCAGCATTTGCGGGTGATATGGAAACCGGAATCGCTTCCGTTCCGCCACTTGCGGCAGCGACGGCGACCACTCCAAGCGCGCCGGATTCGCTTGCTAAAGTCGTAGTGATGATTATTTTGAATTTATTGCCCTAAGTATTAGTTGCTCGTCCTTCGATTTCAAAAACCACACTGGCTGCGCTTCTTTGAGGGAGGCGGCGGCATACTCTTTGTGTGTCTCTAAAACGGCACCGGCAGATTAAATCATTAAGCACCTAAGAAGCAAGATATATGCTCTAAATTTGCTCGATCAATCCGAAGCAGTGACTACTAAGTTCGGCTGCTACATGCCCGTATATTCAAACGCACGGAATACGAGTGCGCCGCCTTCCATTTGAAACGTTCTATCGTTTTTGACTCACGCCGCATCTTTTGCATGTTGCGACGGCCTTTCGCCCGGAATTAATTTGTTCTTTATCGACGCGACGGCCACACGATGTTTGGTTGTTGTGCGCTTTGACCTGCGCGCCAGCATCTTTTTGCGCGTGCGTGACGACCGTTCCTGCCCGAAGCCGCCGCTTGTACTCGCGCTGGTACGCGCGTTCATACTCGGCCTGTGCTGTGCCGGTGCCGAATCGCTTTGATTGCGCGGGCGTAGGTGAAAGGGGATGCCCGGCGGAGCGGTTCGCTTTGGCGTAGCTTTCCACCGATGCCTGCTCGACATCCCATTCCTTCAGGTTGCACCGAGTGGCGCGCAGCTTACCCCGTCGGATAAGGCGCGTGACTTGTTGTGGTGTAATATTAAGCTGTTCGGAAGCCTGCTCGCTCGTCATAACAATATCGCGTTGCGGCGCGAAGCCCGCGCTCAATCGTTTTCTCCTTATGTTATTCAGCTATATCCTTCTCAAGCTGCGCATCGCCTTTGTTAGGCGCTTTCGCGTTTTCGCTCTTTGATCCGAGCATCAAGGCAATTATTACAGACTTGTCCGCGCTTCTCGTTACCAAGTAGGGTAGCTTTGCATTTCGTACATTTCTTTTCTCGCATTGTCTTTTTCCTTTCACGCCGCGTCTAACAAATCGTTATACGGCCTTCGATGATTGATTTGGCGAGCGCAAGGTTAATCCGTCGGCGTCGCTGGCCGTTGATGCGCCGCACGCCCTTCGCATCGAATCTTTTAGCGAACGCTTTGTAGCAGCGATTTCCGCGCGTGCTATTGCATGTTTTGCAAGCGGTCATCAAATTGGTCGTCGAGTTTGTGCCGCCCTTGCTTCGCGGAACAATGTGATCGAGCGTAATGATTTCAGGCGCGACGTGATGCAGATCGGCAGCGCAGTATTGACAGGCGAAGCTATCGCGCAAGTAAATCGCCAGTCGCCGCTCGTTGGTAATCCATTGACTCATTTTGCCCGCCGTCATCCTTTCCCAAGAACAACGTCAGTTTAACAAAATGCGAGCCTATTGTCAAGATAAATGAAATTAGGCAAAGGACGATACATCATCGGATCAATCGAGTAACTTAAACGTGCGCCGCCCGATTTTGTTCCCACCAGCCAATGTTTTTGCTTTACTTCCGTCGCGCTTGAAAAGCATCGCCCCGCATTTCAACAATGCTTCCAACGGGAAATCGCGCGGCCACCTCAAGCAAGAAATCCGCTTCGCCCTCGATGTTTTCTTCGCTAACGCCGAGTTCCATCAACTCGCGCCGCGCGCGGCGCAGTTTGTTTAGAAATGCCGCTTTATCGTCGTTCGTTTCGACGATGCGGAATGTCGTTGTGCCTTTGTCGGATTTGAGTCCGACAAGGCTGCGCTGGCAGCCGCACTCATCATCGACGGCTTCATCGTCATGGCGATCGCCGAGTACGACGATCTCGCCCTCGCGCGCGAAATGAAAGTCACCGGCGCGCTTGCCCTGTGACTCCTTTGTTGCCACTAAAATTTTCATATTGTTGGGCGCGCCCGCTCCGGGCCTATTGCTGTATCTGAACAGAGTATGTGTCCTGATCGAGCCGCTGGCCGCCGCGTTCAACGCTCAACGTACACGCACAGGCTTTAATCTTCTCAACCGAAACGGCGCTGTCGCTCGTAAAGCTAAAAGAGGCGGGAACGCGCGGCGCGATCTTCTGTCCCGGTTTTGTGATTTGCTCTTCATCGCCCACAACCGGGCTGCCAGCGGCGTCTACGCACTTGAAACCGAGATAAATGTTGCCGAGAGGTTTCTTTGTTAAATTAGTGAATGTTGCCGTTATTTTTACGCGGCCACCGCTAAGGTCAAAGCCAGCGTGATTAAGCACCATCAAGCGTTTCGGTTTGGCAAACGCCATGCCGATGAGAGCGCAAAGCGTCAGTAGTATCGTTAAGACTAACTTTTTCTTCATTGGAATTCTCCTTCGCGAAGTTAATAGAGTAGGTTTGTGAGATCGAACGCATCCCGGATTCTACACAGTCTAGAGCGTTCAAAGATTATACTATGGCATTAGAAAAGATTCGATTGCCGATCAGCTAATTTTATTTTCGGATACGGCAGCGAGAGCGGCAGCCGCACGCCGCGTCCGAGCGCCCACAGATAACGATGGTTTCCGGGATGACGTAGTGGCCGCGTCAAGCGTTTAAGCCACTCTGCGAGCCACAGGCGGCGCGCATCCATGTCGTCCGGGACGGGACTGCTTGCGCCAAAGCGCACGAGCTGTTCGCTGGCGTAGCGCCAGCCGCTTTCGCCCTGACGGATTTTCTGGATCGCGCGCTCCGAGAATACTCTTCCGTCAGGCAGTAACTTGAGGGTTCGCGGTGTCGCGCGCGCCGCATAAACCGCATTCGAGCTTTGATAAATTGTGCCGAGATGCCCGGCGAATATCTGTTTGCCTTGTGAGTCTGTGCGCGCCACATCGTCGCTCTCTGCTGATGAGACCAATGAAGCCGTCGCGCTTAAGAATTTCGCGGCAGCGGGCGAGCATCCACGACTCGCCGTTGGCCGGAACTTCATCGAGTAAAACGAAGCGGCCTAGTTCAAGCGATTCTCTCGCCGCGCCGGGAAAGAATCGTGTCAGCACGCGATCCGAAGTCGGATGTGAAAACACTGCGCAGCCGACGAGCTGCGCGCCGCGATACAAACCGAAGCGGCGGCGCGCAGACGGGTACGATGCCGAGTAATGGTGCCGACACACGAAAGAGCGTGCCGCACGGTCATCACTCATCAATGCTACTTCGTAGGCATGAGTGTTGATCGTTTCGCCTGCGGGACGATAGCTTGCGTGGTGATCGCGCCACCGCTGTGTGCCTTCGATTAGCAATTGTGTTGTGCCGGAAATTATTCAACCGTATCCGACTCGTCGATTGTTACATCGAGAGTAAAATGCCTGATGTTGCGCTTGCCTTTCAAATGCTTGTCTTTGAACATCCGGTCAATGGCGCGCCCGGCGGCGATTTGGACATTCGAGCCTTCGCCGTGAGCCGTGAAGGTGTAATGCGAAGCCGAGAGGGATTTGAATATTCCTACCACCGTCACTCGTTTGATCTTCTTTTTCATTTCATCGGACATACCTGTTTTCTCCTTCACCAAATTGGCTACGGCTGGCGCTGTTCGGCCTGCATGTTATTCCACATAGAAATCGCTTCGGATTGGCTACGGCGGCTCGGATAAGAATGCGGGTGAATGCACTCGCGCTTTGTTTTCGGCGAGTGCGCGACGGTGAGAGGACACGCATATTTGTATCTGCCGAAGTTTCCGACCTCAATGGGCTTTTCGCCGCAGCCGCGACAATTCAATGCCTTGATTGTTTGATTGTCCGGGTCATTCGCACGCGTTTCTTTGTTTGCCTGCCTTTTGCGAAGCGGCGTGAACTTCTTTATTTCTTCGCCTGCCTTTTCGTTTTCGCGCTGAACTTCGATCTGGATCGGGCAACGCGGGTCTGATTCACGGCAGTCCGGTAAGGGACAACTCAGGCACAATTTCTGATAGTCATCCTTTTCAACGTTTTTGCCCACTGTCGTCCTCCGTGTTTTGTTCTTCAGTATGTGCTGGTTTCTTTTGCTGCCATGTGCCGTAGAAAATTTTTACGTCCGCATGACCGCCCGCGCTCCACTCTTTGACGTGAAGAATCAAATCCTTTGCGCCGCCCTCTTTTCGGTCTTCGATAAACACGAAGTGGTGCCTTCCGGTAAGAAGCCTAAGTTCCTCGGCGGCGCGGCGTCCGGCCTTGAGAAGACTCTTGCGCACAAGTAGTAGATCGTTCTCAATCATCTCAAAATAACTTCAACCCGAACTACGCCCGATAATGAGTAACCTTGCGTCTCATGCGTGCTGCGCAAAATCAATTAAAGAGTAGATGTTCGCCACCACGTTGAGCACGCCGTCCGGTTTCTCAAGAAACAAATCAACGCCCGCTGCGGTTGCTTCCTTTGCCGCGTTCGAGCCGGAAAGCATGATGATCGGCACACTGCTCCGGCGCGCCAGTGAGCGCACCTGCCGTGCGAGGTCGAGGCCGCTCGCTCCGGGAAGTTCGTTGTCGAAGAGAAAAAGGTCGTACCATTCGTCGCCTGCGATTCTTTCACGCGCGCCAGTTCCGTCCGCGCATACTTGCACCGTCCAGCCCTCTTCTTCGAGTGAATCGGCCACAATGTTCCGCACGGCACTATCGTCTTCCGCGTAAAGAATCGTGATTGGCTTTGCTGTGATTTTTCCTGTGACAGGCCGCGCCGCCATTCTGATTTTGAGATTCAACTCATCATGGCGGGCGCGCCCTGCTTGCTCCATGTCGAAGATCAGTTTGTCCACTTCCGTCGAGGTCGCAGCACCATTGCATATCGTCTTGAATACTTCGCGCGCACTTACCTGCTCGACAGAATCAAGCTCCGAACCGAAGCGTCCGATAACAATATGTGAATGCTGCTTTTCACATTCAATTTGAAGGCGGGCTTCAATCTTCTCCGTCTCGCTCAACTCACAAGCAATCTGGTCGTCGTAATCGGCGACAGAAGCTTCACGGCCAGATTTGGGTAGATACTCGGTGCCGCAGAAAAGACAGGCGCGCCAGCGCGTGCCGCAGGGCGAGGGCTTCACTTTCTCAAGCGTTACGCTGTCGGGATGGCAAACAACGAGTTCACGCACGCCAGCGGCGAAACAGGCGGCGGCGACGGTGCTGCTGTAAAGGCTCGCGCCGGTGCAAACTAATGAGGCTCTTTTCATTTTGTTCATTCTCCTTATCTTTAGCAGGAAGCGTTTTGTAGCCGCGATGTTCTTTGTCGAAAGCTATTCGTTTCAGGTCGGCGCGTTGTTCGTCGCTCAAATCTTGTCCAATAATTTTTTGCGCTTCTCGACGGTGCGCGCGGTCTCGGTGATCGCCGAACGGACAGATCAATATCAAAGCTCCGCATGTGGCGTGTTCGCTAGGCGCAACAAAACGTCTGCGTGGCATGGGCGGTCGAGCGGACACCAACACGCTAAATCTTTACCGCGTAGTTCTTGCAACTCGTCGCCCAAGTCTGAGGTTAAAATCAACTCTTCGTATTGAGTGAGAATTTGCGGGGCAACATGGCGCGGTATATCAAAGCCTCTGCTTGGGACTCCGTTTTTGGTTGGAGCGCGATAGGGATTGCCCCATTTCGTCGGACGCCCCACGTACACCGCGCCTTCAGGCATTCGCCAACCTTTAGCTCGCATTCGTTGTATTCTCTTTGGACTGCTTTTCAAAAAAGTATTCTCCTCGATTGATGGTTTCTACTGCACGCCTTCGATGGTCAGGATGGCTACATGCTCGATACAAAACTGCACGGCGATCCACGACGGCAGATTTTCCGGCCTGTAAATGTCGGTCAGTAATGTGACTCGATTTACCTGTCGAAGCTGCTCGATCTCGGCTTGGGCTTCGCCTCTGGCATCTTCGATCCACTTGGCCTCGTAAACACCTTGTCCCACATGCTGTAGATTGTCCGGGCAAACGGGCGCAATTATTTCCAAGACGATGCCTGTCGGCATAATTTCTCGTTCGTTTGCAGGCGGCGGATCAGCCTTTGTCATCTTCAATTCCTTTGCCCGGTTACGTCCGATTTACCGTAGCTTGCGATCTCAGCCATGCTGTTGAATGTCACTTCGTAATCGTCCTGCATCTTTGCGCTTTCCATCATTTTCACTATGCGCGCGGCAGCTTCGTAAATCCGTTCGGCAATCTGTTCGGCGCTCGCGGGGTGGTCATGCGAGAAGAGTCCGGGTAACGTGAGGCGCTGTATTTCCACGCGGTGCTCTTGAACGAGTACCCAGAGCCGGTCTTGTTCGTGGAGCGACGCGTGAAGGCTTTGCACCGCGTCGCTCAAGGCTAATTCGGTGTTGCCTTGCGCCTGCTGTAGCAAGCGCTGGCGAGTGGCGATATGGTCGGGCGATAACTCGTTTCGTTTCATCTGGCGGCCGTCTCTTCCTTTAATTGATTACTGCCGCCACTGACAATCGCCGCTTCGAGTAAATCGGGTCGAAGCTCGCCGACGATGCGCCGTAGGATGTTTCGTCCGAGTTGTTGAAGGTCTTCATCGCCCAAAAGGTAGTTCTCGCCCGCTTCTTCCGATTCCGGCAAATCTTCCTGCGCGCCGTTGATTTCAGCCGCAATCATCTCCTCAAGGTTGACCTGCACCGTGCCGTCGAAGCGGTCGCTATATCCCGGCTCTTGTTCCGGCTCGCCTAATTCCTCTTCCTCGATGTATGCGCAGCCGTCGCATATCCAAATCTTTTCGGTACGCGAGTTGTTCAATCTCCTGCATTCCCGAAAGCACCTGTCACAATTAATCATTTCGCTTTTTCTCCAGTTCCCTTCGTTTACGAGCGCGCTCATGCCGCTGTACTCGCTGCTTCTTCAAGCTGCCGCTCGTGAATCAAGTGCGCCTGCTGTTGTTGTTTCTTCTTCAGTACGGTTCGGCTCACGCGCCGCACTTCTCAACTGCACCGGCGCAAAGCTCGAACGGTCAAAGGCGGCCACAAGCAAACCTTTTTCGAGGCGCGCAATTAAATCTTTTGTCGGCTCTGTAACGCGCCCGCATGAGTCGAGGGCGCGTAGTTGTCGAATGGCATCGCCGACCATCGCTTCGAGCATTTCATAGCTGTTGGGATAAAGTGGCATTCGTGCTTTCTCTTTGAAACAAAGGTGTGCGTGCCTTCATGCGCACACGCGCCGCTCCCACTTCAACGCCGCCGCTTCGAGCGCCTCCGGCATCTTTGCGGGCGGCTCTGCGCCGTCGTGCGCGTCGAACCAATCAGTGACTCGCTGCTGCGCGCGCTCGCATTCAATCTCGGCGTGGTGAAAGGGAATGTGGTCGAGCTTTTCGCCGTTAAGGTTCGGATCATAGTGAACAAGGTAATGCGCGAAGTAAGAGCACGACATCTTCCGGCATTCTTCCGGAATCTGCGGCGCTTCGCGTGCCGCCAACTGTTCGACGGCTTCGAGCAGTTGCGAAAGGGCGATCACGAGATTGCCGATTTCATGTTCGCCGTCTGAAGCGCTGCCTAAGCGCTCGCGCGCCTCTTTGATGTGCTCTTGGATTGTCATCGGCGGTTCTCCATTCGAGCACTCAAAATCACATCTTTGCGCGAGCCGCCATCGTTTGCCTGCCCTGCGTTCGTAAACGGCTTGTTTACATCCGCATTGGTGAAGCTGCGATGTGTGCGCCCGCCGCGCTCCCGGTCGCGTCCTTCATCGAGCGCACCCGTGAGGATGAGCACGACGAGAAATATCAGGACAAGCGGCCAGATTCTTTGTTTGTAATTTTCAGATTCGTGCATCGCCTTCTGTACCTACCTTTCAGCTTTAATTCCCTTGTGCCTTATTAAGACAAAGGGGAAACCTTTTGCGTTATCGGACGCGGGTTGTGATTGGCTGGATTTTAGAAGAAAGCGTGCGGACGGAATGTTGACGTGCGTTCGAGTCTTGCGGTATAAAACGACACGCAGGTAGCTTTCTCCAGAAGAATCCTGCTAAAGGCGGCGGGCGGGACGAAGCGTAAGTGTTTGACGGCATCAGCGCTTTTCTCGCCCGTTTCAAATTTTCAACTCTTCCTTATCATACTCCTGTCGGTTATATCCGTCAAGGGTTATATAACCGTCAGCGATACTGTACCTAGAAATAAAAATTAGTGTTGTGCTAGGATGGCCTGCATGATCGTATTCGATGTTCAAACGGTGGCACGTAACTGCGGCGCGACGACTGCTTATGCACTGATCCGCGATGCCGGATTATCTCCCGCTGTCGCTGCCCGCGTCTGGAAAGGCGAGAATCAAGCGCGCCTTGAATTAAGTATCCTTAATCGCCTCTGCGCCGCTTTCAATTGCCAGCCCGGTGACATTCTGAAATACGTCCCGGACAAACAGAAACCTAAAACTCTCGCGCCCGCCTTGAAAGCATCACAAACCACGAAATCTAATAAACGCCCGCGCCGTAAATAATCCTTATCCTCGCTTTCACCTTACGGACGCGACCATCCATCCCTTCTAATCCTACTTGCCTTTTATAACGCGCCGAATCACGTCTTACCGCGAAAGAATTTTCTTGACAAATAGTACCGCTGGCGGTACTATAAGAGAGTCGAACGGGAACGGCGCTTCCGATGTGAAGCCGCTCGATTGACAAGTTGAAAATCCAGACCGCCAAACGTGGAGTGCTGATAAATCTCGCCTTCGGAGTGCAGCCGCCTATATGGTCAAACCAGACCGGCAACTTGGATAGATGTACACTTTTGAAAATCTCGCGCGATAACCTGAAGCGCATTCGACTAAGTACGGCAATGAGACGGGGTAAGACTCAAAAACCTTTACGGATTGAGCAGCGCAAGTAAGTCCCGGAAGATTGAAAGCGTCGTCACGGCTTCAGGTTCACGCGGGTACACAATCAACAAACTCACTGCACAAGTTGCAGACCGCTCTTACAGAGAGCATTGAAAGGCCACAGACCATGATCGAACAGAACACCATCGCAACCACACCTGAAACCACTTCCAAAACAACCGTCGCCGTCGCCGTCTTCTCTGAAAACGCTGAACCGACCATCATCACCATCACTCCCTTTCTCGCCGCGCTCGCCGTCCTGCGTGCTCGCCGAACCCGCGCCACTAATCCGGCTGGCTACTTCAAGGCCAAGAAGTTTTACCCGGACGCGGCTGAACTCAATCTCGTTCCCGACAACGTGCGTCCGCCGTCGAACGAATTTCCTTACACGATGCTCAAATACTGCCGCACCACGCAGCACGTCGCCAACCTCTTCGGCGTGGACGCGACGGAACTCTCGAATGCTTACCGCGCAGCCTTCGGTAAGCGAAAGGATGAAGCGGCTCCGGCTGGTGAACCGGAAACCTCCGAAGAATAAGCTTTCCAAGATGACGCGGAGGCCGGAGCTTTACCGCTTCGGCTTCCTCTTCATTCTTCTTTCCCGAAAGCCAAAGCCTTTTGTATTTGAATCGGTAACGCATATGACAAACGAATCAATTGCCGCCGCGCTCCGCGAGATGTACGGCTATGAAAACGACGAGGCGCAAATTTATACCGTCACCGAAGGCGACATTTCTCGAAATGATTTGCTCGCAGTCGAAACTACGCTGTCGGACGGAAGCCGCATTATCCTTCGTGAATTTGGTACAACAATCAAAAGACCTGACGGCAGCTACTTTCGCGGCGGTGAGGTTGTCTTTCAACGTTGCGCTTCACAATCGAGCGATGTGGTTTTCTTTGAAGGACTGCCTGAAGTCGAGCCGTTCATCAAGCGCGCCGCCTGACGCTTTTGTTTTATTCATGGGAAACTACCCACTCACCTTGCCCGAAAAAACCGCTCATGCACATCGAAACTATCACCACTGACGGTAGCGAAATAGCGATTCGCGCCAGACATAGCAACTGCTTTATGCACGGACAAAATCGCTGTGGTTGCGGCACGTATAGTTATTCGTCGCACGCTCGGCACACCTCTCCAGCAGCGTTGTATGAGGCGGTGAAAGCATACCAGCGCATTAAACGTCCCTTCGCCAAAAGTTCGCGGCCAGCAATTTTCTACACGCCTGAAATGGCTCAACGTGATTTCAAGCGATTTGCTTCGTAAGTTGGCCGTAAAGATTATCAACAAGAAAGCAGGAACGACCGATGACGTGCCTGAGACGCTCAATCGTTTGCAACAAAATATTTACATCCGCGATGGTACACGGCTAAAGTATTTTCCTTAAAAGTTTGACGCATAAAATTTTCACTGATACATTCGCCCAAGTGGAGTTCGGGCGGCCACCTACTCACAACCGCGCGAAACCGCCGCCGCTTTTTCCCGCCAGCCAATCTTTTCAGGAATTTCTTTTGTGTCATCCATCCCGCTGCGACCATATCAAATAGAAGCCTGCGCTGCCGTCGAAGCCGCATGGCGCGAGGGCCTGCGCCGCTCACTTGTGACGATGGCGACGGGCTTGGGAAAGACGATTGTATTTTCAGAAATGATTCGGCGCACGAATGGCCGCGCACTTGTGCTCGCGCACCGCGACGAACTTCTTGAGCAAGCCGCCGCCAAGATACGCCTCGTATGTCCAAGCGCTTCTATCGGGTTCGTGCGCCGCCAGCAAAACGAACTCGATTGCGATGTCGTGCTCGCCAGCGTGCAAACAATTGCCCGCGAGAAACGTCTCGCGTCATTTCCAAAAGACTTCTCCATCATCGTCGTCGATGAAGCACATCATGCGGTCGCGCCCGAACACAGAAGAATTTTAGAGCATACGGGCGCTCTTTCGGATAATGCCGCCGCGCCGTTTCTTTTAGGCGTTACTGCGACACCGCACCGCGCCGATAAAATAAGCCTCGCTGAAATTTTTCAGAAAACAGTTTTCAAGTTGTCGATCATGGACGGCATCATCGGCGGCTATTTGTGCGATCTGCGCGTGCAGGCAATTCGCCTCGACTTGAGCAAACTCAAATCCAAGAATTCTAAGAACCGCGACTTCTCCGACTCCCTTCTCGGCGAAGCGCTGATGGCCGCCCAAGCTCCCGAAAGAATTGTTGCCGCTTATCTACGAGCGGCGCGCGGACGCCGCGCCCTGTGCTTTACTCCGACAATCGAGGTCGCGCGCGCGGTCTCCGCGTCATTTAATTCCGCCGGGGTTTCGTCCGAATGGTTGTGCGGCGAAACTCCGCCCAAGGAACGCCGCGCCATCCTAGAGCGCCTCCGTAGCGGCGAAACGCAAGCGGTCGCCAACGCAGGAGTATTGACCGAAGGATTCGATGAACCGAGTTTAGGCGCGATCATCGTTGCCCGCCCGACACAATCCAAGTCTCTCTACATTCAGATGGTCGGGCGCGGCACGCGCACCGCGCCGTCGCATGGAAAAAAAGATTGCATCGTGCTGGATGTCGTCGGCGCTAATGAGATTCAAAGCGATGCCAAGCAGATTGTCACGCTCGCCGACATCACGGGTCTTCCGGCGGCGGCGCTCGCGTCAATGAGCGTGCTCGAAGCCGTCTCCCATTACCACGCTTTAATGACCGCGCAGGAAACCGAAGCTGTCTCCATGCCTGCCGTTCCGGTGCGCGAGATTGAAAAGCCGCCGCCGTTGCTTCTTGCGCCCGTTAAGCCTCTGAAGCAATTTGCATGGGTACGGCTCGAAGGCGATTTCAAGCGCATCTACGCCCTTTCGCTCGGTCAAGGCTGCTTCCTTTACGTTGTGCCGGTTTCAAAAGATGTTTTCGATGTCATGCGCTACGATCCGGCGCAACCCGAGGCGGCGCGCGGGATGATGGAATCCGTTGCGGAGAATCTGCCGCTCGATTATGCGATGGGGCGCGCCGAAGACATTGTGCGCGACACTCCTTCGATGCCGCTCGTTACGGCACGCGCCGGATGGCGTGCCTCTCCCGCTTCCGTAAAACAGATCGAGCTGCTCAAAGAAATCAGGTTGTTTGCTAAAGATACTCTGACAAAAGGCGAAGCTGCCGATTTAATTACAGGCCACATCGCGGGCGCGACGCTTGAAAGAATCTTGCGCGAAGGCCGAGCCGCCGCTGCTCGTGCATCTACCGCTCCACTGCACGCCGCTTGAGAACACATTTTTCTACTATATGTCCGAGCCGATTCACATCTCCCTCCAATTTCCGATCCTTGACGGGCGTCAATCGCAGGCTTCCGCCGAATGCTTTGATTGCTTTGTGGCACGCCTGCTTCTTCACCTGTACGAGACAGCGAGAGATGTGCAATCTCGCTCTCATAAACAAACGGCGCTCGACTTGGGAATAAATCGGGCATCGCTTTATTCGAGACTACGCCGCGCCCGACGCCAACTCGAAAAATGTAATACTTGCGAAGATTTCGCAACGTGTGCCAGAATCTCCGGGACGGAGTGACTGCCAAATAGTTAAGCCGCGCAATAAAGCGTTCATGCCATATCTCTCGAAACTTTGTGGCATGACCGCATCCCGCGCTGCTCGACTTTAGTTGGCGGCGATTTATTTCAAGTTCGTAAAAAAGAAATGAAAAATATAATACCTCTCGAACCGTTTGGTGACGGTAAGCATTCTGCACCGCATTTTTCGCTTGTCTGTCGTCAGGAAAGTTCTTACTTGGATTTACAAGTTCTTTCGCCTGACGGCCAATTGCTCCCGGCGCGCCTACGCATCGAAAATTCCGGTGATTGTTTACAGCTATTCGTCTGGGACGAAACAGCTAAGAACAAGAGAGACCACGCGCCGCCTTATAGCCACAACATTCTTCTTGCCAGCGCCGAGGACGGCGAAGCTCGAACGCCGCGCGCGCATCCGAAGTAAACGAGTTTTCCGTTCATCGAAAATAGTGACGACACTACAACGCCCGCGCCCGCGCGCGGCGGCTCCGTCGTGCGCGGCAAGATGCAGTGCTTGCCTGCATCGAAATTTGCAAAGCCTATTGAAGCGTGTAATTATGTCGCCTGCGCGTTCGAGCGAGAGCGCGGAGCGGAGCGTGTCCAAGCACGGGAATGCACTTCTTCGAGAGGGGGTGCATCTCTCGCGCGAAGGCCGATTGTGCTTCTTTCGCGCGCGCGTCTCGGCAAAGCGCACCGGGTGCAAGTGGGGGACGCCTCACACAGCGCCCGAATCAAATGCTCTATAGCCTCTCACAGACTCTCTTATTATCCGTCGCCTTATCTTTCCGCAACCCGATTTCTCTTGACCCGGAAAATGAAGATTCAAATTTAATTGCTTCCGCTTCGCTTCCTGTTGTACATTCGCGGAAGCGGGATCGTATTCCCTTCTCAATGTCAGCAACACCGCCTAAACGATTTCCCGATGCCCGCTTTCGACCGCTGTTCGGCGGAGCAGCGGAGTTTCGTCACATTGCTTTGCGCCACTCGGCTTCGCGCGCAGAGATAAGGATCATCGCCATGAATAATTCCGATTCGACCCTTCCATCGACCGCCGATAATTCGCTTGCCGACGGGCGCGCAGACCATGTTGCCGGTGAAGCGCCCGTCGCCGAACCGACATCGGTTCAATTGAGGCCGGAGACAGACGGGCGCTCGCGGCGCATTAACCCGCGCCGCCGCACGCGCTCGCTCGCCCTCGATTTTACAATTCCGGGCGGAGAATCCTTTCATGCTATCTCGCTCGACGTGTCTCCTTTCGGCGCGTCCGTTATTATCACCGGCACTCCTTCGCCGCACGCTATTGAACACATCATCGTCGGCCAAAAAGTCGCTGTCCGAACGGCCACTGCCAAAGACTTGCCCGCTGAAATTAATTCGCTCCGCCCTGTCAGCTCCGACGACCCGCGCCTGCTTGTCGGCTTGAAACTGCTTGACGGCAATCGTTGGCTCGCCGATTAAATCCCTTTTCTTTTATTCGTAATTTTTTTCGTATTTCTTCCTCTAGCGGCTAATCGCGCGCTCTCTGTGTTAAACAATACTTTGTAATGTTTAAGATTGTGTTGACAAACACAACACCTTCCGGTAAATTCAGCGTTGAAAGTAAAAACAATGTTTTTACTTCTTTGCTTCCCGCGCCGTAGCAGCTTCTCCGAAGGCTTCACGAAATTTATGTCAATCAAACTTTTTACTTCCCGGCGAAAATCACCATTGACGACGGGCGCAAACGCGGGCTTTTCGGTTCTCGAAATGCTGCTCGTGATAACTCTTCTCGGTATTGTGACGGCTATCGGCTACGCGTTTGCCGCGCACGTCCAACCGGACTCGCAAGCGGCGGGCGAGCGCATACTTTCCGATTTGACCCGCATCGTCGTCACACGGCAGCAGCAAGCTCGGCAACTAAACACCTTGAGCCGTAGCTCCGGCACATCGCTCGAAGAAGGCACCGACAATTTCGAGATCGCAATCGACTTCGCCACTCCGCAAACGACTCGCACATTGCTGCTCGACGGCGTGGACGTTAATCACGACGGGCGCGACGATAACACCGGACAGCAACTATCAATCTTTAGGGACAAGCAGTTTATCCCGGCCTATACGGGCGCACCGCTCGCGCTTCCCAAAGGCTGGCGCATCGCCTTGAGCGCCAGCGACATGGGCAGTATTCCTTTGATCGCAGGCGGGACAAGCGCGCGCGGGCAAGCGGCGCGCTGTATTGTCTTCGGCTACGGCGGATCGACTAATCCGTCTGCACAGAATCCTTCTTCGCCCGGCAACTGCGGCACTCCTTTGCAATTTGTTTCCGGCTCCGGCAACACCCAGAATCTCGCGCGCGACGCCGCGCCCTTTATGGCCGTTTACGCGATTGCTCCCGGAATGGATGCCGCCGTTGCGCTCGCTGTTTTTACGACCGGCTACACGGAAGCCTTCCACTTTGACGGACATCTCTGGCACGGCTACAACAATCGCGTGATCGTATAATTTTTCTTATTTAGTCCTTTCATTCCCTTTTTTCATCAATGCGCTTACACCATTCACATAATCGACAACGCGGCTTCTCGCTTCTGGAAGCGGTGCTCGCCGTCGCCCTCACGCTTGTGGTGATTACATTTGCGGTTTCGTTTGTGCGCGGCGCTTTAATGAAAAACGGCGCGCTTGAGGAAACACGCGAGCGCAATACGCGAGCGCAGAATTTCGCGGAAATGTTGCGCTCCGACCTCGATACGTCCGGTTACAACATGATGCGCCTATCTAATGATGGCGCAGGCACCGAAGCAGTTTTTTTCCAGCCCGATCCGGCGTACACAAATTATGTGCAAACGGGCGCGAACTTCACGAAAACAAATACCAGTCTTTCGTGGACATACAACGGTTCGGCATGGGATTGGTATCATCCGCCTTCATCCACGCGCGGAATCGGCGAAGGCACGGGCACGGTTACATGGACGATTGATCCGGCGACGATTGCGCAAACAAATCCCAATCACGATTCATATATTTTTTTTCGCGGCACTGATAATTCATGGCGCGGCCTTATCGTCGGCTGGTACGAGGGTTTCCATATCGACGTTTTAGAAACCGGGCCGAACTTCGCCTTTTGGGATGGGAAAACACTCGAACGTCCTTCGACAAGTCCATTTAACGACACATTCTCCCTTCAAATTGAAAACACGCCGACCGGCAATCTTCTTCGCTATTATCGCATTGCGCGCGGCAGCGGCGCACGCCGTCTGCTCTACACGAGCCAGCATGAACTACCGCAGTATCCGATCAGCATCGGCGCGAATTTTAATACTGACGGCATCACCGTGCAAAACGTCACGATTTCCGGTTCTACTCTCGTCGATATTGGCGGGCAGCCGGTAACTGCTCCCTTGCCTTTAAGCAGTGAGGGCAGAATTCCCTTTCCCGTTACTCTCCACCGAAACGCTGCCGGAAACCCGGATGGTTTTATGATCTGGCGCGGCGATGTGCGCACCGATCCGATGCGTTTGACACGCCCGTATCACGCACCCGATAGAGTCAGCCTCTTTTGCACGCGACCGGCGCGCGGCACAAACGGCAAAGATGACCGCCTTCTTCTCGTAGATTATACGGCGCGCAAATCGTTGTTGCTCTACAACACAGACGACCAAATCGAGACGACTCCCGACGGTAACATCGGACTTTCGATTGCCGGTGTCGGGCGCGACTTACAAACGCCCTACGGATGGGGACTGTTTTCATCCGACGATTCGGAACTCGCCTACACATATCCTGTGGGAAGCACGCTCATTAAGCTGGCCGCGCCGGTGGAATATCGATGGGACGGCCAAGACACGCTTTTCCGTCGTGAAGGAGCCGGCGCATGGACGATTGCCGCCGCCGGCGTTTCTTCATTCTACCTTGATGAAGCGACATCGGCTGACTCTTATAGTTTGCATGTGCAATCAAAACTTCTTTCCGACACAAACTTCATAAGCTCAGACCGCACGACGCCCGCGCCCGCTAATTTCGACCAAATCTTTTCTCCGCGCGCGCTCAATACCGCCCGCTTGCGCTGAAGGCTTAACCGCTTTTCCGCTTATCCCTTAAATAATGAAACTCCCTGAAAAACATTTGCCTGCGCCCGCGCTCGTCGAACTGCTCGCTCCCGATGTCGCAGTTATTTTCGACGCGGGAAGCGACGAAGCAGTTTTCGCATTCTCGCACGACGAGCAGCTTGTGACCGGAAGATGCAACGCCGCCTTTTTGCGAACTACGCTTGCGGCTGCGCTCGCCACCGACTCCACAGACCCCGCATCTTCGGCAATCATTACACAGGCTTCGCAGTTTTTCACATGCGCCGAATTCTTCACCGAAGAAACTTCGCGGATCGCGATGCTACCGGAAACCCTTGCCGATCTTTCCGGCGACGATCTTTTGCTTGTGCTCGCCGACGCCGCGCGCACAAACGCGAAAGGATATGATTCGCAGCCGCTCTTTCCTGAAGCGGCACGCGATGAAGCGCATACATGGGATGCCGCGACGACTCTCTCCGGCATCGTCACGATCACTTCGGCGGCGATAAATGCTATCGAAAGCGTAGCGGTAAAAATTGCAGCGGAAGCGCTCGGCTTTAATGTCAATGAAATGGCCGCCGCCGAGCAGGAAATTTCGCTTGATTTTCGATGCGAAACGCTCGTGCGCGCCGCGCTTCGCGCGCACCAGTACAACGCGTCACTTGCGGATGGCGATTCCGAAGAAGAAGCGGATAGCACCGGAGAAGGCGACAAGGCTACAACGTCCGAGCCTGTGACCGCGCTGATCGCAATCACCGCGCACGGCGCAAGCATCGGTTTGTGGTCGCCCGCGCGCGGTTTGTTTGTCGAAGCCGGAGAGCCTTTTCTCGCGCCGGATACGGAGTGGGACGCTAATATCTTTGCCGCTTCGCTTGCACATGCGCTCCATAACTTCGCGTTGTATTTGTCGCCGGCGCAACTTCAAAACTACGACGTGCCGGGCTGCGAGAAACTAATATGGGCGACTAGCCCGCTCGCGCGACACGCGGTCGCCGACCAAATGAAGGGCTTCGCTGCTGATTTGCCTTTTCCGTGCGTCGAGGCGGCGGCCCCCTTAGAAGAACTTGCGGCAGAGGGACTTCTTCTCGCAAATAACACGAATGCTTCCGGGCTAGTCGCGGCAATTGATCTCGCCGATTCCGCCCCGCTTCGTGCCCGCCGCATCGCTGAAGCGCGCACTGCCTCGACGCGCGCTACTGCTTCGGCAACCAAGCACCGCGTTAAATTAGCGGTACTTGCCCCCTTCGTGCTCGCCTGCGGCATCATTGCGGGCGGATATATCGATGCGCTCAGAACAACGCGCGCGCTCGATGCGCAGATACTCGCCGAAGAAACCGAGAAAGCTCGCCTTGCTCCGGTCGCCGCGCGGCGCAGTCTGGCGATTGAAGCTCTTAAATGGACGAGCGCCTATCTCGACCAAATCACCGATCTACGCCGCCGCCAACCCGCTTCGCTTTCGCTTCTGGCAGAGTTGGATGGCCGCTATCCATTAGCCTCCGACAATACGTTTACGGTCAAAACCCTTAATGCTAAGTCCGACGGCACAATCGAGATTCAGTGCCTTGCCAAACGCGATGAAGCATTGACGGCTTTTATCACCAGCCTCGAATTTTCTCCGCAACTCGCATCGGGCAAAAAACTTTTCGAGCATCCGGTTTACGAATTGCGCCGTGCTGAAATCGGAGCCGCAGGTTCGGGAGGCATGATGTCGCAGCTTCCCGGACAAGGTTCATTGCCTGTTGCCGCCGCGACGCGTCCCGATGTCAATGCGTGGACGGTGCGCGCCGTATATACGCCGCTGCAACGCGATTCTCCGGTAGCTGCTGCCGCCGCCGCTCCTCCAGCCGCCGCCGTACCCGCAACGCCGCCGCCTTCTCCCGTCCAAAAATAACGGAGTGTTCACATGAATCTGCCTTTTATCGGAGACCGACCCGCCGCCGCCAACCCGCGACTCGTGTTCATCGCGAGTTCGGTTTTGTCGCTCGCCTTGCTTTACATGGGCTGGTCATGGCTCGTTTCATCGCAGTCCGTGACCCTCGATGAGAAGCGCCAAACTTTCTCGCAAGCGGCGGCCGAGAACAAAGTGAACCGCAAAGTCGAAGCCGAAGAACCGGCCTTGCGCGCCGAAGTCTCGCGCGCTGCACATGCCTTTTGCGATGTTGCGCCGCTCGTCACCAACGCTTCAGATGTCAGTCAAGTGCTATCGGAAGTGCAGCGCGCCGCGCACGTCTACAACGTACAGCTCACCGGAATGCGCGGCGTGGCCGATGCCGTGCAATCACCGCAATTCAATAAACTACAACAGCGCGAATACCCTGCGACCGTGACGGGCACATATCCGAATGTCCGGCAGTTTTTTCAAGCCATCGCCCGCATGAACCGTATTGTTGTGATCCCGGAATTTCGGATGGTCGGCGTTAGCCCACGCGTCTCGACGGGCTTTACGCTCGTCGCCTATAACACGCCGCCGAAAGTTCCCGCCCTTCCCGCAGGCTACGAAGCATTGCAATGCGTGGCTGCTTCATCGCCAGCGCCGCCGGTTATTCCTTCTTCGCTTTCTTCGACGACTCATTCTTCGGCGGCTGCGGTCGGTGTTGTGAACTCTGCCGCGCATCACTGACTTTAACGAATAGGCAATTTTCTAATGAAGCTAAAATCCTTGAGCCTCGCGCCCGCGCTTCTCGCGCTTGTTGTTTTTGGCGCATTCACCGGATACGGATTTTCGTTTGTGCGCGGAGCGTTTTTCAGCGCCAGCGCCGCGCCGCACGTCGCGCCCATCGAAGCTTACCCGCATTTGGACGATGCGAAAATCGAAGGCATCCAACAGCTTTTCGATCCGCAATTGCCCTTTAATGAAACCGTCTCTGTGGATGCTTTTCTTGACCGTGCCGGACTCTCGTCGGCAGCCGTTTCAGCGGCCTTTACTGCGCCGGTGGTAAAAACAGGCACGGCACCCGGCAAAGTCTTTATGCAACCAAGCGGGTACAACCAACCGGCGAGTGCTGGCTCTGTCACATCGCCTGCGCCCGCCTCCGCTCCCGTTGATGCGACCGCCGCGCGCTCTGAAGTTTTGCGCAAAAGCGGGAAACTCGGCACTCGCGATGAAGCAAGCCTTTATTCATGGAGAGAAGTACAGCCGCTCGGCATCGTCGGCTTTACCGAAATGCGCGAAGTCAGTTTAATGTGCCTGTTCAATCGAAGTCGATTTGTTGCCCGTAAAAATACTCGCTTTGCCGATGCCGTGCTTGTCAATGTTACGCCGGAGGCGGTCGTCTTTCGCGACTTCAATAATGCGCTCCACGAAGTAAATTGGTTGCGTTCGCCTTCGGGCAATCGAAGCTCTCCAGAGTCGATGGTTAATCCAGACGCCTCAGCGCCGCCCAGACGCGCGCAGGACGCGCCCGTGCCTTCCGGCTATGCCGTAGACGCTTCGCGGGCAAGCACGCCCTCGACTGCGACGCCGCGCAGGACGCGCCGCTCCGGTGCTTCGGCACTCCCCTAAACAATTTCTTTGTTTCACTTGAACCCTCTCGAAAGGTAACTCCCTGCAATGCGCACACGTCTTGACATAATCTTACGCGTCCTTTTGGCAATTGTGCTCTCTGGCCTGCCTGCGCCGTCTGTTTTTGCCGCAACCGAAGCGGTTCAGCAACAAGAACAAAGCACGACGGCACCGCCGGCCACGCCGCCATCACAGCGGCGCACCACGACGCACGTTAAGATCAACCGTCCGGCGCGAGAGGCCGCCGGAGCGCCATCGCCTACGCCGCCAGCACAAAAGTCACACGACGGCGAAGCGCGTGCATCTGCGAGTGCCACACCGACTCCCGCCGCACAACCGCCGCATGACACCGCTGCGGAAACAGAAGCGGCGAATAAGAAGCGCGCCGCCGAAGAAAAAGAAGCTGCCGCAAAAGAAGCTGCCGCGCGCGCTAAAGCTGAGGCCGACAAAAAGAAAGAGGCCGACGCCCAAGCTGCCGCTGAAGCAAAACGAGCAGCCGATGCCGCTCGACGCACCGAAGAAGAACGGCTCGCGGGAATGGCGGCGCTTGAACGCGAACGCGCAGCGGCTGCATCTGCTGCCGAAGCAAAAGCGCGCGCCGAGATGGAAGTGAAAGTCGAAGCCGAACGCCGGGAGCGCGCGGCCATTGAAGCCGCGTCGCGTGTCCGCGAAGAAAAAAGCGCGCGTGAGGCGGCCGCCGAGAAAGCTAAGTCAGATGCCGAACGCGCCCGTCACGAATCAATCGAAGCCGCTGCTAAAGAACGTGAGATCATTCTTGAAAAAGAAAAAAGCCTGACGGTAGCGCGTCTCGCGGAAAACGAAAAACAGCAAAAACGCCTCTCCGACATTCTCGCGCTCGCGCGCACTTTGAACTTTCGTGACCCGGCTGCCGCCGTTGTTCTGGTGCCTGTGACCGCAATTGATTACCGCGCACCGCTTCTTGACGCGGCGCGCCGCGATCCTTCGCTGGTGCGGCTTGTGACCGTGACAACCGGCACCTTCTGCGATTCTGAATTTGTCGGGCAACTAATAACTTATGACTTGCCGGGTACGACTTCGACCATTAGCGACATCCTCGCTTACATTCGATTGAACACGGGAGCAAATTTTATTCCCGATACGGATATTTTGGAGACGGCTGTGCGGCTCAACGTAACGAACGTGCCGTGGACGGTCGTGCTTCGCAAAATCCTTAAATCGAACGATTTGGAAGCCTCCTGCGATGCGGGCGGAATTATTCAAATCATCAAGCGCACAAAGCTCGCCGCGATGCAGGACAGCGAGCGCAAAAGCTCGCCGCTCGTCGAAGAATTCATTCCGCTGCGTTACTTGCAGATTTCACCGCAACAAATCTCGAACATCGCCGGCAAGTCAACAAATCCGTCGGGCGGAGCATATTCGACGCTCGAAGAGGCTATTAACAAAATCCTGCGCGGCGCAGGCGACGAGCGCGCCCAAGTTTCGCGCGTGCCGAATCGCAATGAACTGTTTGTCGCTGCGTCAAACGACACGCTTGCCCGCATCAAACGCTTGATCGCCAAGGCCGACCGCCCTTCTTACATTGTGTCGGTGCAGGCTTTGATTTATACGGCGAATCAAAATCGTCTAAAAGACTTGGGCGTGCAAAGCGCCGTCACGCTCTCGAATTCGCTCGGCACAACGCTCGGCGGATTCTCAACCCTGCCGAACGGCGGCAGTGGCAGCGGCGGAACTTCCGGCGGCTTGAATCCGGGCGGTATCGGCGGCATCGGGCGCGGCTTCGGCCAACCCTCGAATGCGCAGGCGGCGATCAATCCGACGGTTCTGCTCGGCGGCTCCGGCCTCTTTGGAACCGCGCAAGTCGCCGTCCAGCTAACGGCCTTGCAGCAACGCGGCATCATCAACATTCAGCAGCGCCCGTCGCTGCTTGTTTCAAGCGGCGATACCGGCGTGCTCGATGTCGGGCGTAACATCGCCGTCGCCGTGCAAGCGCTCGGCACAGGCAACATCGCGACGGGCCAACTCGAACTATTGAACGCCGGATCGTCGCTTTCCATTACGCCCCAAGTTGCGGAAGACGAAAACGGCAATCCGGCATTCGTCAATCTGGACGTGCGCCTTGAAGCCAACGATGTCGATACGTCAATTGCGACGACCGTAGCGCCTTCGATTAACCGCCGCGCAATTCAGACGCGGTTTGTCATGGGCAATAAACAGACCGTCCTTTTCAGCGCTTTTACAACCGACTCGAATACACGGCAGCGTTCGCAAACGCCGGTGCTCGGCGATTTGCCCGGCATCGGTGTTCTATTCCGTCGCAAGTTTGAACAAGCCGCGCAGGAACGTTTGTACTTTACGATCTCAATCGACATCATGCGCCAAGATCAATTGATGAACGTCGTTACACCGCCCGTTGATGCGACGACTACCTTACTGCCCGCTTCCTCAACACCAAATGCTTTGATCCGCAAGTAGTTGAAGAAGGGCAAGGAAATTATGAACCGGACAGATCCCAATACTTCTTGGCTCACGCTCATGGACGATGAAGTCGAGCCGACCAATATAAATTCCGCTGATGATGATGTCGTCGAAACGGATGTTGCGGCGGCGGCAAACACCGTCGTCGATCATTCGGAAGGAATTGCCAACCTTCGCGATGACGCCCTCGTTTCTCTTGTCGGCGGCTCGGCACGCCGCGCGTTGCCCGCGCCCGCCGGAGATCGCGTCCCGGAAGAAGTCTTAGAGCGCGCCGCATCAGCCGCCAATGTGCTTTTGCGCGAGACGGCGGCGCGCCACAACGCGATTGTTCTTGATCGGCCAAGCCCGTCACAATTCACCGTCGGCCTCGTCAACGAATGGAACGTCGAAGCCCGCCGCGCGCTCTCTCGCGCGCTCCAGACTTCATCGCAGTTCATCCGATTCGAGCCACTTACCGAATCCCAATTTCAGCTTCTTTTCGCTCATTGTTACGGGCAGCAATCGGCACACGATTCCGAGACGCTGGCCGATGCCCGCGAGCTTCGAGAATGGAAAACTGTTGTTCTACCTTCAACGCCCGGCGCAGGCGGGCAATCGGCTTCCGATGTCGAGAGTGGCGCAGTCAATTACGGACAGGGCGCGCGGGTGGCCGACGTCACAGGGCGTAAAGTCGTTGACATCTCCAACAACGAAGAACTCCAGCGCCTTTCTCGCCAGCCCATCGAGAAAATAACCGTCGAGGAATTAACGAGGCTGACGCTCTGGTACTTTATTCGCGCCAAAGCAAGCGATTGGCATTTGGAACACGGACGCACAACAGGCAGCCGCATCCGTTACCGCATCGACGGAGTGCTTTATACGAAGTTTAGAAATTTGCCGCTCGAAGTCGGCAAACGCATCGGCAATTCACTAACGCAGATGTCCGACGGCGATTATTCGGAGACGACGCGCAAGCCGCAAAACAAAAACATCACGGCGCTCATTACGCGCAATAATCGACAGGAAGAAATCCAACTTCGCTACGCTTCGCTGCCGACTTTCCCACTTCCCGAATACGTCGTCCGCTCGCAGTCCGAAGTCATCACGGACATTCATAAACTCGGTTTGCTGCAATTGCATTACAAGCAAATAGAAGAAACTTTGTCGCACACGCAGGGCATCTTTTTGATGACCGGCCCGACCGGGTCTGGAAAAACAAATTCTTTGGCCGCTTATCGCACCGAAATGGAAAAGCCGGACAATCGGAAGATCATCGCGATGGAAGACCCGATTGAAATTTATTCCGACCGCACTTCGCAAATGGAGATTAACGAAAACAACAAGTGGGATGACGGCTTTCACGGAATGCTGCGCAGCGATCCCGACATTATCATCGTCGGCGAACTACGCTCGCGCGATTCCGTGACCGTCGCCGTCGAAGCTGCGACGACCGGCCACCTCGTCTTCGCCACCTTTCATACCTCGAACGTCGAATCGACCTTTACACGTTTGATGCGCATGGGCGTGCCGCCCGAACAATTGTCGGACTCGCTTGTTTGTATTCAAGCGCAAAGACTTGTGCGCACGCTTTGCCGCTGCAAGAAAGTGGACGACGTTGAATCCGAAGCGCACGGGCGCGAGCTTTACCGGCCGCATGGCTGCCCGGCCTGCTTAGGCATCGGCTTTAAGGGACGAACCGCGCTTCCTGAAATTCTTGTCATTGACGAAGAAGTGCAAGACTGGATGGCTTACGGGATGACGGGCAAGCAGATCGTCGGAGCCTCCGTCGAGAAAGGCAAGATGCTGCTCATGGAAGATGTCGCGCGCGCCAAAGTCCTCGCCGGAGAAACGACCTTCAAGGAAGTGGAACGCGTTGCTAAATTCACCGAAGCCCGCTCCCGCTATGAAGCCCGAGAGCGTTTTTATGAAGAGCAGCAGCAGTCTGCACAGGCTTCCGCGCGCGCGCAACCGCCGTCTTCGACAATCGTCAATGAGCAGGCATCCGATGCGGACGCTATTGATGCCGAATTCGAGGTGATTCGCAATTCGCCGGAATCAAACGCGCCGCTCGATTTAAGTTGAAAGTTTTCTGCTTAAAATTTTGCGATTCAGAAAGGAAGTCATTTACTTATGCCACATCAAAAACAGCAACAAGGATTTTCACTAATCGAACTTCTTATTGTCATCGCGATCATCGGCATTCTTTCGGCCGTCGCCGTGATCGGCTACAAGGCAGTCATAGTCGGCACGAAAGAATCTCTTGTGCAGGATCGACTGCGCCTTGTCGGGGAAGCGCAAATGCAGTTTAGAGTAACGCTCGGGCGCAGTCGCTACGCCGCTCTTTCCGAACTGCGAACAACTTTTACTGCTGCCGGAACGCCGCTCGTTAATCAGGAAACCGCGCCCGCAGATTCTTCCGGCCAACCGCTGCCCCTTCAGGGTTGGCTTATCCGCGAACCCGCCAATGCTCCCGCAGGCGATGCGCTCAAATCGGCATTCGCCGTTGAAGCCGTACCCGCCGTAGGCAATTCCTCGCAAAACACGTTTTGTCTTTACGAGGACGGAACTTTGCACACCTCCACACTTGGAACACCCTGCACACGCTCAAGCCCCTCCGCTTCTAGATAATTCCCGAAAGGTAAATTTTTCGTTATGCAAATTCGTCTTAAACAGAGCGCCGACAAAGACCCAGCGACCGAGCTTTCAAGCGAAACCGAACGAATGCTGCGCCGTGCCGTTTCCGCGCATGGTAACACCGACCAAACGAGCGAGCCGCGCCCCGCTTCTGCGAACGGTTTTAATTTCCGCGCTGAAACCTCAACCGGGCATTCGGCAGATTATTACATGCCGATAGAAGATGCGGGCGCGGTTCATACGGCGCTTGAGCGAGCCGGGATGCAGATCAAGCAAATTTCTCCGCGCCGCTCCGTGCGCCGAAAGCGCGGGCGCGTCCCGAAACGAACGGAACTGGCGCAGATTGCTCACCAACTCGGCGATCAATGGGCGGCGACGGGTTCGCCCATTCAGGTCTTGGAAGCGCTTGCCAAAGCGACGCCGAATCGCTTGGTAGCCAGCGCTCTTGAAAATGCCGCGAGCGATGTGAGAAACGGTGGCACCGTCTCCGACGCGTTAGCTGCGCAGGACACGACGACGGCTGAACCCGATGCCGCCAAGCGCGCGCGATTAATCGCCTCCGGCAAGCTGGCGCAACCGATTTTCCCGCTTGAATTTTCGCACGCCATTCGGATCGCGGAAGCAACCGGAGCCATCACCGATCCGGTCACGGGAGAAAAGCGCGTCGCGATTTCAGTGCTCATGGAGCGCTTTGCCATCGACCAAATCCGAATCGACAAATTCTGGGCGGCCATCAAGGGCGCGGCTATTTATCCGATTGTGTTGTGCGTCGCTCTTATTGTGACCGTTGCGGTCATGCTGTATGTCGTCGTACCCGGAATGCAGGAGTTATATACGACGCTGCTAAACGACGCGCCGCTTCCCTTGCCGACACGCATCCTCGTCTTTGCGTCGAACTTTATGATTTCCCCTCTCGGCATCACTTCTTTCTGCTCCTTGATTTTAGGCACGGCAGGCTTTGTCTGGTGGAGCACACGCACGCCAAAAGGACAGGACTTCGTTGCGCGTCGCAGTTTGTGGATACCGCTTTTCGGCGAAATGATGCGCGAAGCGCATACCGCTACTTTCGCGCGCACGCTCGGTATGCTGGCCTCCGGCGGCGGCAACATTAAGGGGTCGCTGAAAGAAACCGCGCGCAGCATGTCGAATCCCGTGTATCGGGAAATGCTCGAAGACATTGCTTTTGAAATGAACCGCGACGCCCGCGAACTGCATATCCTTTTTCGTCCCTATACTCCGCTTGTCACCGAATCCCTGCATCCGGCGCTTGTCTCCTACGAAACTTCCGGGATGCTCGATGTAAAACTCGCGCGACTTGCCGCGCAGCTTGAAATGATCGGGGAGCGCCGCGTTGAAGCCATAACTCATGTGGTCAAGAATTATACGATTATTCCTTTGGCTATCCTTGCCGGGGCGGTCATCGTCGCGCTCTATCTTCCAATGCTGGATGTCATCGGTCGCCTCGCCAATCATCACTAGGTAGACGCCATGAGGGACATTCACGTAATTACGCGCTGATAAGAGCGCGCAATCTTTTGAGAGGTTTGGATGAATTCGGCGAAAGAAGTAAATCATCGGCGCACGGATTTATGCGCTTCCAAACAGCGCGCCTTGATCGGCCTCATTGGAGAAGTCTTTGAACGGATAGTTCGGCTCGGCTGTGACGGGCATGTTCAGCAGGCGCTCGATCTGGCCGACGCCTTTCATAACCTACCATTTATATTGCTCGGTGATTTTGATTTCAAGTGCGGATGCGCGCGGAAAATCAAATTCTACGACGCTAAATACGGCGAATCATTTTGCCAGAAATTTCTCGAAGTCGTTTCCGCGCCGAATCTTCCACCTCCGGCATCACAACGCGGCGCAGAATGATTGACATGAATGACATGTAAATCAACCCCGCTCTAAAAGAGCGCGGCTTTCGTTCCTGTACTTACGCGGCTTTGGACACCGCGCGTTCCGAAACTTGAGGGACATTTACGAGTCCCCTGCGGCTGATGTTAATTGCCGCGTTG